>FMJZ01012657.1_pt1 | contig 68742 bp, 51 predicted proteins | sample 1987881 | NCBI WGS metagenome assembly FMJZ01 (sample SAMEA4378227, study PRJEB15110) | soil metagenome | biome: soil; feature: Field; material: Soil | place: India | collected 2015-03-11 | depth 0 m
GCCCATGCCGCCCATGCCCATACCCATGCCGCCCATGCCCATACCGCCCATGCCTATGCCCAACGGCAGATAACCCACGCTCTCAAGGCCCTGAACGAATGTGTTGGGGTCAACCTTGAATGTCCGTATGTAAAGCGGTTCCGGCTCGGGGCGTTTGGCTGAAAATATAACTGCATAATCTTCGATCGAGTATTTGATCGGTTGGTCGGCTGTTTTTGTGATTGCATCCAGCACATCCGCTGCGCGTACGTTGCTCAGAGGCGGGAAAATCCGAATTCGAACCGTGCTCAGATCAATCTCTTCGGTTGGCGCGGTTACTGCAACCGCTGGGGTTGGGGTCGGCGCGCCTTCTGGCGTGTAGCCGGTCATAGTCGTAGGTTCGACAACCACAGGCGCAGCATGTTCGCGCATGATCAGGAAATTAATCCCCTCTTGGTCGGGGTCGCGCCTCTTGATTTCCGCCGCAAGGTCCCTGAGCACTTCACCAAGTTCAAGCCCATCATATTTGATTTCATTAGGCGGTTGGCCGAGTCGGATGCGGTTCAGCTTGCTGATGATCTTCTGTCTGCCTTGGCCGGTGTGGACCAGGTTCGTGCGCGCGTATGGATTCGGCACTGGAAGCAACTCGCGTCTGAGCGGCTTTTCCCATGCCTGCTCGACTTCGACCATGTAACTGCGGGCGTCGGTGTCGTGAGCGCGCGCAGCGCGTGTGAACCGCGATTCCTGTACCAGATTAAGGTAATAGGATGCAGTTGTGTTTGCCGGGTCAAGCTCGATTGCCTTACGCAACTTGGCCTCAGCTTGGTCCAATTGGCCCATGTCCCACAGCAACCGCCCCTCTTGCACAAGTGTGGCAGCGGCGACCCTGTTGCTATGGAAAGCCGGTAGCATGTCGAGCACCTCGCGGCCGGGACGCATGCCCTCGGTTTCAGCCAGCAACTGGTCGTTCTGGCTCTTGAACGTAAGCACAGCCTGGTTCTGCGGATCAACTCGCAATGCCGCTTTGAGTTGTGCATCTGCTTCGGGATAATCTTTGCGTTTGCTAGCTTGTTTCGCCAACTCAAGCCGCACGGCAACCAATCTCGTGATCACAGTTTGCGTCTCAGCCTCGACGCCAGTGCCGATGCTTTGGGTCAGCTCATAGCATGCCTCGTACAGTTTCGCAGCCGTTGCGAGATCATTTCGTTGCTCGGCACGCTGCGCCTCCTGGATTTTTTGTCGCAGCTCGACCGTGCGTGCTTGGCGTCTGACAGCTTCACGCACGGCGCGCTCAGTATCGCTAACATTTGGGCTGGTTTGCCCGCACGCGATCGTTACACCCAAAAATGTTATCAGACCAACTATTGTTAGAGACGTTCGCAACATAAATTCATTCTGCAACTTTGTACCTTTTGGTCGTTTTCTTGCCTGTCGACTTCGACGACAATACAACTTCGAACTCGTTTGTGGCAATTGCATTAATTGAGGTGATTGTAAACTCGTCACCCGCAAAGGCAATCGTGTTGCCTTTGCGCCGGTTTGACCACACACGACCACCTGATCCGTATCGGAGATCGACCGCATAACCATCAACCCGCCTGAACCCGCGCTCAGGTGTTATTGTCACACGTTCGCCAGTTTCATTTATCTCAACAATAAGCTCAGTCGGTTTGTCCGGTGGTCCCTTAACCTCACGCAGCGTAATAAAATCGGTTTTCTCGCCAACAGACACGTACCGTGACACAGAACGTTTGCTGGGCGATTCCTCGGTTTCTTTTACAACCTTCAGCAGATAATTTGTCATGGCCTGACTAACCGACTCGAATGTTACCGACAGATACAAGGGCGTGACCTTCACGATCTCGACAAGTTCAGGGCCCTCGGCTGCTTTTGTTATCCTGCGCCACTTGCCGTCGGGTGTCATGCTCCATTTAACAGGGCTGAACGTGTTGTTCTTTTCATCCGAAAAGACCGGTGTACTAGGGATTTTGGTGCGCTCAACTGCTGCCCAAGCAACCCTTAGGTCGAGGTTTGTCAACGGTTTAGGTGGTATGCGGGTTATTTCACTGCGCCGTTTTTCGATCTGCTCCTGTTCACTGGCGATCATGACTGGCAACATGGCAACTGCCACGACCAAAATCAGAAGCACAACAGCCAGCAGGACCTTCTCGTAATGTTTTTTTACGAACGCAAGGTTCACAATTACCCTCACTTTGGCAGGTTCAGTTTTACAATGTCAACCTTAAGCACAACCCTGATTAGCGTCTCATCCAGCAAAGGCTGTGGTCCAGTCCGGCGCACACCACTAGCCGCCGTAGGGGCGGTCGCGCCAACGTCTGTCTCCCGCACATAAGGTCCGCGTTCATAAGGCGGCCTACCATAACCGGGCGGCCAAGGCCGGTATGCACCTCCGGGCGGCAAAGGCCGGTATGCGCCTTCGGGCTGCGTCATCTGGCCGGGATAGCCAGGTGTAATTCCAGGCGCGTACCCTTCCGGGCCATAAAATCCTTCTGAAACTGTTGCTGCAGGACCGATGTCAACGTGTTTGATCACAAAACAGTACGGCGAACTCGCAAAGCCGCCGAGTGCAGCGGCTAGCTCGCCGCTAAAGCATCTGAACGTGACCTCATACGGAGTCAAAACAGCCAGCTCGTTTGTCACAGAGTTACGGTCAAGATAGTCGGAAGGCACAGTTTCAGGGCTGTCTTCGGGACACACACGCTCCCGACGGATATTGTCCAAGGAATGAACCCGCGCCCGGAACAAAATATCGCATATTGCCTTCACCTCACCAAGTTGCTGAGCAAGCAAAGGCAAACTGTTTGTGGAAAAAGTCATCCGACGCCGGATCGACTCGAAGGTAAAATTATATCTGGGCGGCAATGAAACACCCGAGTTAGTTGCGTCACGTTGCAACTGGTCAATTGTGCGGTTCAACTGCGCAGTGAATTCTTCGGTCGTGATTTCCGGCAAGCTCGGTATCGGTGATACCGGCACAAATCGTTCGGCTGCTTTCTGGATGTATTCGCGTAGCTGTTGCTGTTGTTGCTTTGCAATTTCGATGTTGTTGATTCTCTCCGTGCCTGGATGCGGATCCATATCAAACAACTGCTTCAGCTGCACCAGCGCATCATCGAGCTGCGTAAAGGCACGTCTATTGGCCATGTAGCCTGTCAACGCATAAACAAATGCAATAACCAGCAACCCAACTGTCACCAAGCTGGTCAGCAAAAAGGTTAAATGGCGCCGAATCCAAGACATATCAGAGTTTTAGCGGCCGCTTGAGTTTCCAACTCACACCAAAGGTAAACGTTTTTTTCTCCTCGTTTTCCTGAATCTCGGTGAAAAAGTCTGTTCCCTGTGGTTCCGTCAACTGACTTGCCTTCAGCTCGTTTAAAAACATAAATGCAAGAGCCGAATCCGCAGATGCATCAACCGCCTTCAGACTAACCGCACCACAAACAAGAGTTATAACCGACACTTCAGTCGGTGCTCCGGCTAAAGGCTGTTCAACTCCCGGCTCTGCCATAGGTGTAGGCTGGCCTTCAACATAGGGTGTCGCCAGCGGTCCACCCAGTTCAGGACCGTACCTGCGTGCCTCGGGTGGCAGTTCTCCCATCGGGCCCCCGTACTGCCTTGGCCTACCCAAATCAACCTCGGCAGGCCGCCTTTCCCAGGGCGGTATGGTAGGGCCTCCAGGCCACATCTCGGTGGGGCTCGCCATGACTTTTGCAGGCTCACCTGTTACGAACCGTTCAACCCAAATACCAGCATCGGTGTTGAACCTGAGCCTGGCGGCATCTTCAACCCGCATAAGCACGCGTCGCAACTCGCTCATTACGTCAACCCAGTAGTACTTGTCCTGCAACCATGTGGCAAGCTGCTGGCTCCTCTGTAGAAGCTGCTCACGCTCGTGCATGACCTCATTAAACTGGTCAGCCTTAGCTCTTAGCTCCCCCAATCCGGGTTCGTTCTTTGTCGGGTCACCGCGTTGCACAAGCTCTAGCTGTGCGTGTTTAACCTTGGCAAGCTTGTTGAACAGGTATCCTGTGGCAAAAACAACTGCCGCCAAACTAAGTACTGTGAACACAAAATAAGGTTTCTTTTCCTCAAACGCCTGCCAGCGGCGTGTACCGGCGGGCAACAGGTTTAGCTCGATCGGGCAATGCGCAAGGTTCCGCAGCCCCACACCCACCACCTCGCCAAACGCATGTGCGACATGTGAAAGCTCTTCCAAGTTAACCGACGGATCAATTTGAACGCTCCTAAACGGGTTGAAGTACTCGACCGGCACATTGAGTTTTTCGGCAAAAAACTGCGCCGTGTATGTCATTATCGAGCCGCCCCCGGCAAGCAACACGCGTTGTGGGGCCGACCCACCGTGCTGACCACGATAAAATTGCAGCGTCTGATTGATCTGGATGTGGAGCCGAGTCATGAACTGGCGCGCTATCTTTGCAATTGCAGCTTGCTGCGGGCTTTCGGGTTCCTCGTATGCTCCGCCCAAGCTCACGAATCCCTCGGTTATCTTGAGCCGCTCGGCTTCGGCAAAGGGCAACTTCGATTCATGCGAAAAATCCTGCGTGATTGCATTTGCGCCAATATTGATTGTCCTTGAGAAAAACCTGTTCTTCTCGAAGAAAAGCACGTTACTTGTCTTTGCTCCTATATCCAGCAACATTGTGCACTCGTCAGGCTCGCCATAGTTGTACCTGAACGCATTGCAAAGCGCCGCAGGTGATGCATCGGCCAATTGCACGCGCAACCCGGATTTTTCAGCAACCCGAAACAACCCCTCCACAACGTCCGTGCGCATGGCTACAAGCAAAACTTCCAGTTCGTTGCCCGGTGTCGTGCCAAGTATCTGATAGTCCCAAACAACTTCCTCAAGCGGGAAAGGCACGTTTTGCTTCGCCTCGAACTCGATCATCTTTGTGACCTTGCCGGTCTCAACTGGCGGCAGCTTGATGAACTTGGAAAACACCTGTGAGCCGGGTGCGCAGATGTTTACCTCTTTTGGCGCCCCGGACATTTCATTCATCAGTTCCTGCAGCGCTTTTTGAAGTGCAGCCTCGCGTTTTGCCTCTTGCGACCCCTCGGGCCCGAGCGGCTTCATACCGAACCGCCTCAAGACAAGCCCGCCGGCTTCGCTCAGCTCAAACTCGGCGAGTTTGACACTGCCAGCGCCATAATCAACCGCCAGAAACGGTTTCATAATTGAAACTTAACAATAGCAAAACGTGCCTGCCGGGATAAAACTTGCCTCTCAAGCGACCCAACAATGCAACGGTCCAACTTCGTTACTACAAAGCGCAATTTTGGTCAAACACAAAATATTTTTCGTGACTACGCGCGGGTGCACTGGTAAAAGTCTGTCGCCAAAAGATAATTTAAAAAACTATGAACCAACAGATTACCTTTCCGTTATCAGCGTCTGAGTTACCCACACACTGGTACAACCTGCTGGCTGATTTTCCCGAGCCGGTGCCACCGCCGTTGCATCCGGGAACAAAACAACCCGTCACGCCCGATATGCTCGCAGCGGTGTTCCCAGAAAACCTGATCTTGCAGGAGGTAAGCACAGACCGATGGGTCGAGATACCTGAGCCGGTGCGCGAGGTTTACAACCTATACCGGCCCACACCGTTGATCCGCGCCGTACGGCTCGAGCGCGCCCTCCAAACCCCGGCGCATATTTACTTTAAATACGAAGGAGTCAGCCCGGCCGGCAGCCACAAACCCAACACCGCAATTGCGCAAGCATACTATAACAAGATTGCTGGCACAAAACGGCTTACAACCGAGACTGGCGCAGGGCAGTGGGGGTCGTCGCTTGCGTTAGCCTGCCGGTTGTTTGGACTCGAATGCACGGTTTACATGGTCAGAGTCAGCTTTGAACAAAAACCATATCGCAAATTACTGATGCAAACCTGGGGTGCTGCAGTCTATCCAAGCCCGAGCGACAAGACCGAGTTCGGTCGCAAAGTGCTTGCTGAAGACCCGAGCTCCCCCGGGAGTCTCGGCATAGCAATCAGCGAGGCAATCGAGGACGCTGTAAAAAGCAAAGACGCAAAGTATTCGCTGGGCAGTGTGCTAAACCATGTCTGCTTGCACCAGACAATTATCGGCCAAGAAGCAATCAAGCAAATGGAAATGGCCGGTGAAGAACCCGATGTAATCATCGGTTGCATAGGTGGTGGGAGTAACTTCGCTGGACTGAGCTTCCCGTTCATTCGCAAGAAAATCACCGAGAAAAAACCGTATCGTGTCATCGCAGTCGAACCTACTTCATGCCCGTCTGTGACAAAAGGCGAGCTGCGGTACGACTTTGGCGATACAGCAGAAATGACGCCGCTACTTATGATGTACACACTTGGACACAATTTCATGCCACCGCGCATTCACGCAGGCGGTTTGCGGTACCATGGCATGGCGCCTATGGTCAGCCACTGCGTTAAACTCGGGTTAATGGAGGCGGTGGCTTACCCGCAAACGAAAGTGTTCGAGGCAGCCGTTATGTTCGCACGCACAGAGGGCATAGTACCCGCCCCTGAGCCGGCTCATGCAATCCGGGCCGTTATTGACGAGGCCATCAAATGCCGCCAGGAAGGCCGCAAACGCGTGATTCTGTTTAACTTGTGCGGCCATGGCCTGCTTGACCTTTCGGCTTACGACAGTTATCTATCGGGCAAAATGAAAGACGTTGAAGAAGGTAACTAGAACGCTAAACCACTAACCAATAAACATCATTGCTCAAATGAAAACACATGTTCGATTCGTGACGTTTGTGATCATGCTAACTGCAGTACCGTGCTTGCTTAAAGCACAACCTACGGCGCATTACGTGCCAGGAGTGGAAGGAATAAAAGCTGGAACACTTCCGCCCCCGGGCATTTACGTGCGTGATTACAACGTGTTCTATTTCGCCGACCGGCTCAACAATGAAGACGGCGACGAAATCCCGGGCCTTGACCCCGAAGTGTTCATATACGCGAACGTGCCAAGGGTCGTCTGGATAACAGATCAGAAATTGTTGGGCGGGTTCGTCGGGATGGATGCACTCATACCGCTGCAATATACCAGCATCAAAATGGGCGGGTTTGACGACTCCACCTTTGGTGTGGGTGATATGTTTGTCGAGGGCACGCTTTCGTGGCACACTGAACAGTATGACGCTGCAATTGGCTACGGCATCTTCGCGCCGACTGGGGATTTCTCGGCCACCAACCCAACCCGCCCAGGCCTCGGCTATTGGACACATATGATCACCGTTGGCGCCACATGGTACATGGGTGAAAACCGGCAGTGGAACCTCTCAGTGCTCAACCGTTACGAAATTAACCACAGACAAAAAGACACCGATATTACCCCTGGCCATGCGTACACGCTCGAATGGGGCCTCGGCTACGGGGTTGCGCAAAACATCGAATTGGGCGTTGTCGGGTACTACCAGCAACAAATCACAAAAGACAGCGGCCCGGGCTCAACCGACATAAAAGACAATGTGGTGGCCGTTGGTCCTGAACTAAACGCGTTTTGGCCAAAGCTCGGTGTGTTTACATCTGTGCGTTACAATTACGAAATTGCTTCCGAGGCCAGGTTGCAAGGCCACACTGTGACACTAACGCTCACCAAGCGGCTGTAGTCACTACTGCAGCTAGCTAACAGTAAGGCGCAGGGAACAATGCCCCCCTGCGCCTTTCATTTTAACGACAGCCTAACCGAAATTGGCACAAGACATCTCAACGGTTCGGCTCAAGAGATCAAAACAGTCTTGACACTACACACGCACTGCACAGAAGCTGTCCCCAACTGGACCCCAAAACCGGCGCAGACCCGAGCTGTATTCATGAACAGCGCCAACAAAGAGTCATGGTCCAGTCAATAACCTGGAACAATAAGTGTGGTTGAATAAAACTGAGACGAACGCCATAATGGCAACAACGCACCTTATTTGCTGATTGAGTGCGGTCTGGGGTCTGCGGAATCAAAAAAGCTAGAACCAGTTTTACGTATGATACGCCAACAAGATTCTCAGAACAAAGTGCACGATGCCAAAACGGCCGGACAGACTGATGCAAATTGCGTGTCTGTACACACCGGCACGGTCGCGAACACGGTGTGTACCGCCGAGCCGGTCCCTAAAACCCCGTCAATCCTGAACAAGGCAAAAGAATTCAAAAGCGCTGCTCAAGCACGCGCGATGGGGATTTATCCGTACTTCCGCATGATTTCTTCGGCGCAGGACACTGAGGTGGTCATCGGCGGGCGCAAAGTGTTAATGCTCGGGTCCAACAGCTACCTTGGCCTGACGAATCACCCAAAAATTAAGGAAGCCGCAAAAGCCGCAATAGAGAAATATGGCACCGGCTGCGCAGGTTCGCGTTTTCTGAACGGTACACTGGACATTCACATCCAACTCGAAGAAGCATTGGCGCAACTGGTCGGCAAGGAAGCGGTGCTGATTTACAGCACCGGATTCCAGGTTAACTTGGGGGTGATCAGTGCGTTGGTGTCCAAAGGCGATTACGTGCTGGCAGACAAATGCGACCATGCTAGCATTATTGACGGATGCAACCTTTGCCAGGGGGAATTCTTGAGATTTCCACATCGTGACATGGCTGCACTAGAAGCGCGTTTGCAGAAAATTGACCCGGACGCAGGCAAACTGATCGTCGTTGACGGCATATTCAGCATGGAAGGTGATATCATCCAGTTACCCGAGCTGTGCCAGATTGCGCAAAAATACAACGCAGCCGTCATGGTTGACGACGCACACGGCATTGGTGTGCTCGGCAAAAATGGCTCAGGCACATGCGATCATTTCGGCCTTACTGACCAGGTGCACCTTATCATGGGCACATTCAGCAAGTCACTGGCGAGCCTGGGCGGGTTCATTGCGGCCGATTTCGAGACGATTGACTATCTCAAACACCACTCGCGCTCGCTCATTTTCAGCGCGAGCATGAGCCCACCAAATGCAGCCGCTGTCAAGGCTGCAATTGAGATAATGATATCTGAACCGGAGCGGATTCAACGGCTCTGGCACAATACGAACAGGATGAAACAAGGGTTGCTCTCGCTCGGATTTAACCTCGGCGCAACTGAAACACCAATCTTGCCGGTGTACTGCCGCGACTTGATGACCATGCTCAGGTTCTGCAAACGGCTCGAACAAGAAGGTGTGTTTGTCAATCCTGTTATGCCACCGGCGGTGCCACCTGGCCGTGAGCTGATTCGCATCAGCCTCATGGCAACTCACACTGACAACCAGATTGACTTTGCGCTCGAAAAACTCGCGAAGGTCGGTAAAGAACTGGGCTTGATTTAGTTGAGTAGAAGGAACAAACCCGACTCTCACGGAACCGAGCGGGTCTGCCAACCAGCCTCTACTCGAATGAAGGTTTTACTGACAGGGGCAACGGGTTTTGTTGGTAGCCATGTGCTCGACCGGTTGTGTGCGAAGGGGGTTTCAACTGCCGTCCTGCTGCGCAAGACCAGTAACACACGATTCATCGCCAATCACCTCGACAAAGTCGAGCTGCACTACGGCGAGGTAACAGATTTGCACAGCGTGAGCGGTGCGCTTGATGAGGTGACCCACGTTGTACATTGTGCAGGACTGACAAAGGCACTGAGGGTTGCTGATTTTTACCACGTTAATCACATTGGCACGCGTGTGCTTGTGGAAGCTGTGAACAGGCGTGCCGGGCAAGTTCAGCGCCTGCTTCATGTTTCAAGTCTCGCGGCTATGGGCCCGGTTAAACCCGGTCAACGCGCGCATGAAGGTGACACACCTCAACCGGTCTCACACTACGGAAAGAGCAAGCTCGCAGGCGAACTGGAAGTTAAACAGAACTGCAAGGTTGAGTTTGTTATTCTGCGGCCCCCGGCGGTTTATGGACCACGGGACGACGGGTTTTTGCCATTGTTCCGGACGATCAACCGGCATTGCCGTCCGGTGCTTTGGGGCGGAATAAAACAACTAAGCCTCGTGTTTGTGAATGACCTTGCCGAGGCAATTGTGGACTGTCTGCTGCACCCGGCTGCGGCGGGCAAAACCTATTTCATTGCAAACCGTGAAATTGTGCCCCCAGACGAGTTCACAAAACAAATTGCAAAGCACTTGAACACCTGGACTGTCCCTGTTCTCATACCCGTGCCGATGCTCCTGCCATTGTTCGGTATGCTCGAGATAATTGCACTTCTGACAGGGCGAGCAACCATTATGACCACACAAAAATTTGCTGAGCTGCGTGCCTCGGCCTGGGTTTGTAACCCAACTCGGACGCAGACTGAGCTGGGCGTTAATTGTCCGACGTCACTCGAGACCGGTGTGGCAATAACAATTGACTGGTACCGGCAGCAAGGCTGGCTATGACGAAGGAAAAGCGCCGCTACGTTGCAGATGCATTAACACGTAAAAAACAACGTTGTATGGTTAAACACAGTGTGGCGTAGCTTGTCTATGAAACACTACACGTTTATCGACTACATCACCCAGGGCTATATTGCACTGGTGGCACTTATCATCCTTTTACTTCATGACGAAACCGTCCGCGCCTGGCCGTTGTTATTGCTGGCTCATTGCGCTTGTTTGGGACTTGTGCACTTGTTGATAAATGCATATGCCGCGCGCCCTCAACAACCGGTACTGAAGTTTCTAAGGCATTTTTATCCGATCTTGCTCTACACCGGGTTTTATCGTGAAACGGGGGTGCTGAACCAAATGGTTTACGTTGGTTATCTTGACCCGCTGTTCATCCGGCTCGAAGAATGGTTGTTCGGGTTGCAACCGAGCATAGAATTCATGCAGTTGCTACCGTACCGGTGGGCTGGGGAACTGTTTTACGCAGCCTATTTCTCATACTACATAATGATAACTGGCGTTGGGCTTGCGCTGTTTGTGCGCAACCAGCGCGAATTTAGCCATTACGTGTCAATCGTGTCATTCGTGTTTTACCTTTGCTATCTCACTTACATTTTTACACCTGTGATCGGGCCACGCCTGTTTTACCGGCCGATTGCAGGTTACCAATTACCCCCTGATGTAATGCCAAACCCATTACCGCCCATACCAGAACCGGTTCAATCAGCCGTTTTTTATAAAATCATGGCCGTTATCTACGAGATATTCGAGTCGCCGGGCGCGGCATTCCCGAGCAGTCACATAGCCGTTGCACTTGTCACACTCTATTTCTCGTTCAAATACCTGCGTTCAATCAGGCTTGTGCACACGGTTGCAGTTGTCCTGCTTTGTCTCTCAACAGTTTACGGCCATTACCATTACGTAGTTGACGTTATCGGCGGAGCTATAACTGCGGTTGTGCTAGTGCCGCTGGGTAATTGGCTGTACGCGCGCGCTGAAGCGGTTGCTCATCGTGAGCCGAGCACTGAGCTCACCAGATTGGGGCCTCGGTCAGCTCAAAGCACACGCTCGTAAATCCTGTAAGTCTTATAAGGTTTACCACCGAAAAATTCCATCAGCCGCACCATTGGAATGTTGTCTTCCAACACCCAGGACGCCTCGGCTTCAGTTATACCGGCTGCGATGCCGACCCTGAACCCTTCAGCCAACATGGCGCCTTCAAGCCCGCGCCCGCGCCAATCCTGTCTCACACCGAGTATCAAAACCCGGCACCTGTGCAGCTTTTTCATGCCGAGCAAATACTGCATAAAACTCAAAAGCCCCCACGATAACAACCGCCCTCGTAACGGCCGCAGAGCAATGTTATAGTCCGGCAACGCCAGCATAAAACCAACTGGCTCGCCTGCAGCCTCGGCAAGCCAAACCAAGCCTTCCATGAAAAGCGGTTTCAACCGCTTCGCCAAAAAATTTATCTCTGCATCTGTCATTGGCACGAAACCCCAGTTTTGTTCCCAAGCCGAATTATACACCTGTTTAATCTTGGCTAGGTCGGCCCCAAGCGTACGGCGGCGCACAGCTCTAAACTGTACCTCGGGGTAACGCTGTCTTGTTTTTATTGCGATTCGACCCAGCCGATCCAGTGGACACCGGGCAACATCAACAAAGTAAGCAAGCATGTCTTTGGCTTTGCCGAACCCTGCATCTGTCACCAGGCTTGTGTAATATGCGGGGTTGTACGGCATCATGAATGTGGGGGGTGAATCTATGCCGTTAACAAGCAGCCCGCATGTTTCGTTCGTAGAAGGATTCATCGGCCCGAGCACTCGTTGCATACCGTTGTGCCGCGCCCAATCAAATACGGCTTCGAAGAGGCGTTTGCTCACCTGGGGATTGTTAATGCACTCGAAAAAGCCGAAAAAGGCTGCTGCATCGTTATGAAAGCTGTTATGGTTCTGGTCAATTATGCCGGCTATACGGCCCACATCGCGTCCGTTTTGGACAGCCACCCACAATTGCATTTGCGCGTGGGAAAAAAATGGGTTCGTATCGGAGAACACCTCTTTAATGTCAATCAGCAACGGGGCAACCCAGCGCGGGTCGGTTCGGTAAATTTCGTACGCAAGCCGTAAAAAACGTTTCAGGTCTGGTCCTTGCCGTGCCAAAGGCACGATCTGTATCTGGCCGCTCATGTTTGTGTCCCGTTCACACCTCGGGCAGCCGCCACGGTGTCCTATAGGCGCGGCTCATCAGCTTGGCGGCCTCTGGGTCGCCAACAATCTGTTCAGCCACTGGGTCCCACGTAATTTTACGCCCGGTCAGAATTGCGATGTTGCCCAAGTGACAAACGGTAGCTGACCGATGACCAACCGTGACATTACCGACTGGTTGCGCACGGGTCTTAATTGCTTCGAACCAATTACCATGGTGGTCATTACTAACAGGAAGTGTTGCTGTTCCCAAGCTGACGGGTTCTTCGAGAAGTTCCTCCGGCTCAGCGGCAATGGTACCGCGATTGACGTAAAGCATGCCGTTCTCGCCGATGAACTGTACGCCGAGTTTAGTGTCTGTACTGCAAACAACAGTTGTGCCGTCGGCGTACTTGTAAGTCACCTCGCACCAGTCAGGCACTTCATACCAGCGTTGAGGGTGATATCGCGCCCTGCCCTCGATTGACACGGGCCCGCCGTCGTCTGCGGCCAACGCCCATTGTACAATATCTAAATGATGCGTGCCCCAGTTCGTCAGTTGGCCGCCGGAGTAATCCCAAAAAAACCTGAAGTTGTAGTGCACACGCAACACGTTGTAAGGCCGATAAGGTGCCGGCCCGAGCCACATGTCATAGTCAAGCTCAGGGGGCGGGTCAGAATCTGGCGCAGGCGGTCTGGGTAATTTTCTCGCGTCAGGCCCAGGAAAGTTCACCCCTGGAATTCCCACCTTGATCAATTTAATCCGACCGAGCCGACCCGACCTGACCAACTGACAAGCAAACCGAAACTTTGCATCTGAGCGTTGCTGGCAACCGGTCTGCAGTACCCGACCGGTCCGTTCGACAGTTTTAACCAAGACCTTTCCTTCATGAATTGTAAGTGTGAGCGGTTTCTCGCAGTAAACGTCCTTGCCGGCATTGCAGGCATCTACAACTTGCAACGCATGCCAATGGTCAGGAGTGGAAATTACAACCGCATCAACCGAGTTGTCTTCAAGCAACATCCGGTAATCTGCGTACGCGCTGCAAAGACGGCCGGTCACCCTCTCGACCTCGGCGCGCGCCGCAGCCATTCGGCCAAGGTCAACGTCACATAACGCAATTGCGTGTTTGGCCAATATCCGCAAATGCTGTCTGCCCTGCAGACCTAGCCCGATGAAACCGAGCCGAATAAACTCACTTGGGTTCTGGCCGGTCTGGGCCTTTGTGCGGTTTAAAAAAATGTTTGGAAGCGCAAAACCAAGCCCTACACCAAACACGGCCCGGCCTGTGTGCCGTATAAACTCACGTCGGCTCGTACTGCGACTGTTTGCCATGCGCATGCTTTTATCGGGTGCACAAACCGGGTTGTCAAGACTCCACAATACAACCGATTGAAACGAACCTGAACTTGTTAACCGGATTTGCATCAAGGTGAGACTTGTTTTGCTGCGTGCAATTGGTCATCGTTCAACAAACATAACGATGCTTACGGAACAACAAATCATCGAATCACTGCGCGCGGTCAAATACCCGGGCTACAGCCGCGACATTGTATCATTTGGATTTGTCAAACGCGTTTCCCTTGCCAATAACACTGTTACAGTGTTACTCGAGTGCGCAACAACAAACACACATGCAGCACAACAAATCAAGGCCGAGTGCGAGCGTATCCTCAAATCGTTGCCAGAAGTCACTTCAGTGCAAGTCGAGCTGAACCAGCCGGCTGCACCCACCGCAACTCGCCCGACACCTGCCAGTGACCCATGGGTGAACCAACGCCGTGTGCCCGGTGTTGCCCGCATTATAGCAATTGCAAGCGGCAAAGGTGGTGTTGGCAAAACCACACTGGCAGTCAACCTGGCCTGCGCGCTCAACCGACTCGGCGACAAGGTCGGGCTGTTGGACAGCGATATTTACGGTCCAACTGTACCGGTCATGATGGGCATTCGGCAGGTACCAGCCGTAAACGCCGCACAAAAAATCGTTCCGCTCACAAGCCACGGCGTCAGACTAATGAGCCTCGGGTTCATGCTAGACGATGACCAACCTGTGATCTGGCGTGGGCCATTGATTGTAAGGGCACTCCAACAATTTCTTTACGAGGTTGATTGGGGACAGTTGGACTGGCTGATCGTGGACCTACCACCCGGCACAGGCGATGTGCAATTGTCGCTATGCCAGGCCGTTCCGCTGGACGGTGGTGTAATAGTGACCACACCACAGCATGCTTCACTTGCTGTGGTCCGCAAAGGCATTGCAATGTTCCAAAAGCTAAACGTGCCTGTGCTTGGCATTGTTGAAAACATGAGTTACTTCGATTCACCAACAGGCGAACGAGTGGACATCTTCGGGCGCGGGGGCGGCCGCGCTGAAGCGCAACGCCAGCAAATCCCGTTTCTGGGCGAGGTGCCAATTTACACAGAGATACGGCTCGGCGGTGATCGAGGTGTTCCGGTTGTTGTGTCAGCACCCGAAACACCGGCTGCAGAACCATTTATCGCAATTGCACGAGAACTCAGGCGCCTGCTCGCACAATGAACACTGCCTTTTTGTCAGAAATAGCTATGTGAGTGGTGCATGCTTTTGCAAAATGCGATTGTCCACCAACGCCGGTAGATAAAACGGCGGCAGCGCTTTAGCACACACCCAATTTCGCCGGCTTAGGTTTAAGCGTGGCCACAAAGACCTGGGCGCGCGTTTTTTTGGGCCAAACCGACGGGGTCACACACTCCTGGCATAACCTCACCTCGCCGGTCTATGTAAATTGTACACAGACCATGTGCAATTTCGCCTACGCACGAACAAAGAAGTCTTAGCTGGCTTACTTAAAGTCGGAAGCTTACTCGATGTCACCTACCGTACCGTAGTCACGCCGTACTGTAGGCGAGTCATAAGCGAAGCACGCCGGCACAAGCCTATTCTTGTGCTGCGCGATAGAAACGCATCGCGTTTGTAACTGCGCCAACATCGCGCACACGCGTTAGAACGGTGCCGGTCACGAAGTTCGTAATCGAAGTCCACGAGACAAAATCTGATGATGCCTCGATCCGGTACGTAAAGCCGAGTGGGCCTTCCAGCTCTAGACCGAAGCCTGTGGCTGACATTGGCTGATCTTGTGCTGGGCGCAGGATCGGTCTGGTTGGGGCGACAACAGCAAGACTCGAATTTGCGCCTGCTGCAATTGCCACCACTCGCGACAGGCCAGCTGGGACTGTGCTCTGGCCATGGTTATTAAGGCCAGCGGCAAACACTGTGTTGTCACGCAACAACGCTAAAGAATGAAACTCGCCCGCAGCAATGGCAGTTACGTTTGAAAGATTGTTTACCTGTGAACATTGTCCGTAATAGTCGTTTCCCCAGGCCACAACTGTCCCGTCAGACCTGAGTGCGAGGCTGTGCCTCCCACCTGCAGCTATGGCAATTACGTTCGAGAGCCCAGCAGGCACGTTTGTCTGGCCAAAATCGTTGTAGCCCCAGGCAACAACCGTGCCGTTCGACCTCAATACAAGGTTGTGATACCTGCTTGCTGCAACTGCAACTGCATTTGAAACCCCACGCGGCACGGTCCCAACACCGTATGAGTTGTCGCCCCAAGCAACTACGGTGCCGTTGTTAACAAGCGCAAGGTTGTGAAACCCACCTGCTGCAATTTCAATTACCTTCACCAGATTAGTTGGCACGTTGCATTGCCCGTTACCGTTTGCGCCCCAGGCAACTACAAGTCCGTTGTTTTTCAATGCAATGCTGTGTAACGAACCGGCTGCAACCGCAACCACGTTGGTCAGGTCCGTTGGCACATCGCATTGACCAGAGCCATTCGCGCCCCAGGCAATCACGGTTTGATTAGCCCGAATTGCAAGCGCGTGATTGTCACCCCCCGAAACCCGAACAATGTTGTAGAATGTGGACGGCACGGTGCATTGGTTTTCGGCATCTTTCCCCCAGACAACAATTGATCCATCGGACCTCAGGGCAACAGCATGGTAGCCGCCTGCAGCAATGTCCACAACATTCAACAACCCAACCGGCACACTGCACTGGTTATAAGTGTTATCTCCCCAAGCCGCGACTGTCCCGTCGCTTTTAAGCGCCAGGCTGAACGCGAACCCAGCTGCGACTGCCGTTACATTGGATAACCCAGCTGGCACAGTGCATTGGCCAGAGCCGTTTGCGCCCCAAGCAACCACAGTCCCGTTGCTCCTCAATGCCAGGCTATGGCTCCAGCCGCCCGCAACTGCTTCTACATTTGACAATCCGGGCGGCACGTCGCATTGACTCGAAGAATTTAAACCCCACGCTACAACTGTGCCATCTGGCCTAACCGCAAGGGAATGGTTGCCCCCAGCACCAATTGCAACTGCCCTTGTGAGTGTCGGCGGTACATTTGTTTGGCCATTCCAATTCATGCCCCATGCAACAACCGTACCATCTTGTTTAAGCGCTAGACTATGCGCCTGGCCGGCTGCAACAGCACAAACACCCGATAGACCCGAAGGCACATCGCACTGACCGAAGTTGGTCTGCCCCCAAGCCACAACTGTGCCATCCGGCCTCAATGCAAGGTTGTGATAATAACCTCCGGCAACAACGGTTGCCCCACGTGCAGCTTGTGGTACAACACACTGGCCATAGTCATTCAGTCCCCATGCCAAAAGCGAGTTGTCAATTTTGATCGCAACGCTATGGTATTGACCTGCCGCAACACGACGCGCCTCGGCTGGTGTGTTTGGCAGTTTGATCGATCCCCATGCCGTCACCCAGCCCCGACCAGTAGTCTGACTGACAAACGCCAAGCAACTGAATAACAACGCACCTACCACAGACAGTCTGCGCTTTCTGACGGACCCAACGCGGTGGGAACCGTTTGGCTGTGCTTGAAGCGAACCGATTCTGCACCGGCAATAAACGCACCCAATCGGGTTTGGACCATTGCTGACAAAAGCCGTTACTTTAGAATGAACGTACCTTGTATGTATGATCATTAAAAGCTAGTTGTTATGAGGTTTTGCTTTTCTGAAACCTAACGGAGCGATTACCCACGCAGGCTTAACTTTTTTTGCCAAAACAATCGGCCACAGTCGGCTGCCTGTCAAGCAAGCGCCATAGGTAAAACCGGGCGGTGACCCAAAAGACATTCAAAAATGGTTGTTTTTGGCAAAAATAAACCATACTTTTGGCGCGCAGCAACTGAGGTCTGATAACAGTATCGCCAAATGAGTGAGTTTCGGTCTGAGCTTGAAATGCTAAAGGACTCGACGTTGTACCGCGAGTTTTTGGCCGAGCGCGAGGAAATCCTCAAACACAAATGGCTCGAGTCAGAGAAGCTCGGCTACGACATCGGCTTCGAGCGTGCATTGGTTGATTGGGTGCTTAACCACAGGGCAAAATGGAAACAAAGCCGACGCGCCGCGCGCACAATCAATCTACAAAAACTATGACGATGCAATGGTCAAATTTTCCGCCGTCCATCCGAACGCCCGAAGACCTGACTCGGCGGCGCAGTCCACACAATTCACAAACGAACCTATGCAATGAGTGAAAGCCGCGTCATACTGGATGCATCCGAAGTGCAGCGTGCGCTTGAAAAAATTGGCGCCGAGCTGGCCGAGTATAATAAGCCTGGAACAGATGTTGTGCTTGTTGGAATCCAACGCGGGGGCGTACCGCTTGCGCACCGGCTGAGCAAAATTTTGGCCACAAGCTGGGGCTGCGCCGTGCCGGTTGGTAGCGTTGACGTCAGTATGCACAGAGACGACCTGAACCAACGGCCTGCGCCCGACGTACATCCAACTGTGATCCCGGTTGATATCACAAACCGGACTGTGGTGCTTGTGGACGACGTGCTGTTTAGCGCTCGGACAATCCGTGCTGCTATGGATGCGCTGAACGACTTCGGCAGACCAAAACGAATTCAGTTGGCAGTGTTGATTGACCGCGGGCACCGCGAGCTGCCGATTAAGGCCGACTTTGTCGGCAAAGAAATCCAAACTGCCCTTGAAGAGGTTGTCACTGTACAGCTCACTGAAGACGGCGCTGCAACCGATCGAGTTGTGCTCGAAAACAAATGATAATCTATCCCCTCAATAAATCGGCTGGCCGGCTCCAAGGTTGTCGAGCGCGGCCTGTGCACTAAGTCAGTCAATCATGTTTATTGCACAATGGCTTGGAACCGCAAAGACCTGCTCGACATCGAGTCACTGAGCGCCCATGAAATCAAGACCGTGCTTGAGACGGCACGCGCGTTCAAGGCAGTCGGCGAACGCGCAATAAAAAAGGTGCCTGCGCTCCGGGGTAAAACTGTGGTTAATCTTTTTATCGAACCATCAACCCGCACGCGAATAAGTTTTGAGCTAGCTGCGCACCGGCTCTCTGCCGACGTGATTAATTTCACTGCTGAAGCTTCCTCGCTCAGAAAAGGCGAAACGCTCAGGGACACAGCACGCAACCTCGAAGCCCTCAACGCGGACATTATCATCATCCGGCACAGTTGCGCAGGCGCACCACATTTTCTTGCCCGGTTCCTCAAGGCCAGCATTATCAACGCAGGCGACGGCGCGCACGAACACCCTACTCAGGCTTTGCTGGACATGTTCACCATATTGGAAAAAAAGGGGCGTATCGAAGGTCTCAATGTGACAATACTCGGCGACATACTCTACAGCCGGGTGGCGCGATCGAACATCTGGGCATTGCTCAAGCTCGGGGCGCATGTCACGTTATGCGGCCCGGCTACGTTAGTACCGCGTGAGTTCGAAAAAATAGGTTGTCGCGTCACCTACAATCTTGAGGAAGCTATTGCCCAAGCCGATATCATTAACCTTCTGCGCATTCAACATGAGCGGCAGCGTAAAACAATGTTCCCGAGCCTGAGCGAGTACACAGCACTTTACGGCTTGAACCGCGAGCGTCTTGCCAAAACCAAACCCGACGCGCTGCTTATGCACCCCGGCCCAATCAATCGCGGCGTTGAAATGGACAGTGAAACCGCAGACGGCGACCGGTCGGTGATCCTCCAGCAGGTTACAAATGGCCTCGCAGTACGCATGGCAGTGCTTTTCTTGGTTAACGGCGGCCAACCGCAAGACATAGCTGCTGCTAAAAGCTAAAAACCTTGGCCCAAACAGACAACCGACACTACCCCTTAAAGTTGCTATAGACGCCAAAGCTTCTTCAATTCTGGCAACCAAACCCTGCTCTGACTTAAAATAGAGCCGAAGCAATGAAGGTCGAACGCATCCTGCTCATAGGCAAACACGGTCAGGTCGGCTGGGAACTACGCCGTGCTTTGGCGCCGTTGGGGGCCGTGCTTGCGGTTGATTTGCCTGAAATTGACCTTGCTAACCCTGCGAAGGCTAAACAGTTCGCCCTGGAGACAAAACCACAAATCATTGTAAACGCAGCCGCTTACACTGCGGTTGATAAAGCCGAATCCGAGCCTGAACTAGCCATGCAAATAAACGGTGTCGCGCCGGGGGCTTTGGCTGAAGCAGCTAAACAACTGGACGCATTGCTGGTGCATTACTCGACCGACTACGTGTTTGACGGCAATAAAACCGAACCGTACGTCGAGACAGATAAGACAAACCCACTCAACACATACGGCCGGACCAAACTCGCCGGTGACATCGCCGTGCAAGCAACCGGCTGCAAGCATTTGATTTTCCGCGTTTGTTGGGTTTACAGTGTCCGCGGCAAAAGTTTCATGCGCACAATCATGCAACTTGCGCGCCAACAGGAAACGTTACGTATCGTTGCCGATCAAATCGGGTGCCCAACCTGGGCGCGACTGCTCGCCGAGGCAACAAGCCTTGCGCTCAAACATGTGGCTACCACCGGCAACCCTGAAGATTTCACCGGGCTGTACAACATGGCAACTGTAGGTGCAACAAGCTGGCATGGTTTTGCAGAAGCAATTGTAAAGGCAATGCCACCAGCCGAAGTAAAGTGCACCAAGGTTGTGCCTATCAGCACACACGAATACCCTACCCCAGCGAAACGCCCGGCATATTCGGTGCTCTCATGCCGCAAACTGGCAAGTACTTTCGGAATAACCTTGCCCCACTGGGCTGAAGGACTTGAACTCGCACTGGAAAACTAACCATGAGACTACTCGTAACAGGTGGAGCAGGCTTTATTGGGTCGAACCTCATTCATCACGTAATCAATAGGCCCGAGATTGAACTGCTGGTGAATCTCGACTGCCTGACATATGCTGGGCACCTCGAAAACCTCGAGCCGGTTAAAAACCATCCAAAGTACGCTTTTGAAAAGGTTGACCTGCGAAACAAACCTGCTGTGCTGGATGTGGTGCGAAAACACCGCATCACACATGTAATGCATCTGGCGGCCGAATCGCATGTGGACCGCTCAATAACCGGTCCAGACGATTTTATTCATACCAATGTTGTGGGCACATTCAATCTGCTTGAAGCATGCCGCGCCTGTTGGCTGAGCGAAAAAACAGCTTTAGTTGCATCAGCCCGAACTGACCACCGGTTTCTGCATGTCTCAACCGATGAAGTTTATGGGAGCCTCGGCCCGGAAGGGTTTTTTACAGAAGAATCGCCCTATGCGCCCAACTCACCTTACTCAGCCACCAAAGCCGGTGCGGACATGCTTGTGCGCGCTTTTTACCGTACCTACGGACTCCCGACAATTATCACTAATTGCTCGAATAACTATGGCCCGTATCAGTTCCCCGAAAAACTTATACCTGTGGTCATTCAAAGTGCACTGGCGCGCAAACCTATCCCGGTATACGGAGACGGCCTGCACGTGCGCGACTGGCTTTACGTGCGCGACCACGCAGAAGCACTCTGGCTTGTGCTGACTCGGGGCCGCATTGGTGAAACATACAACATCGGTGGCAACAACGAATGGCCAAACATCAAAATTGTCGAGCTAATCTGCGACATCATTGACGAGCTAGCACCACATCTAGGGGGTAACACAAGGAAACTGATCACGTTCGTTCCTGATCGGCCTGGTCACGACAGACGCTACGGAATTGACGCAACAAAAATAAAGCGTGAACTTGGCTGGCAACCCGCACATTCCTTCCAGGAAGGCATTCGCGAAACCGTCCGTTGGTACCTCGAACATCAAGACTGGGTGCAAGCTGTGCTGGGGAAAAGCCTTCAAAACGAGGCCGAGCGAAAATCCTCAGGCCATTGAACCGCGAAAACGTTCAGACCCACGAGCTGTTTAGGTCTTAGGGCTATCGGGACTTAGCCGGTGCCGTCTGTTCACTGTGAAAGAACAGGCGATACAAAATCAGGAGCGGAAATAGCAAAAATTGCTATAGTTCACAAAACAATATCTTCCGGTCTGACCTCCAAGCATTCGTCTTGGTCCTCCCAAATTACAGCGGGATAAAAATCAAGTAACCGCCGAGCTAGCTCACGACCTGCCTGTACCAAAAGTTGCTCGGCTGTAGCAGCAGCACGCTGAAAAGCTGCATCGTAATCACCGGCCTTTTTACGTTGGCGATCGTCCCAGTGGGCAACTGCATGCACGGCGGCATACTCGGTCGCCCAGGTTTCAAGTAGCGGTTGTATCTCGGCGGGTAGTTCGTCAAACGGTACCAAGGTCTCGCCACAATGTTCACAAATCAAACCTGACTCGCGCACGTCACGGGTCAACAATGGTAGCATGGGCGCCCGACAACAGCCCGATTCCGTATACGCCGGCGGCGGTGTAGCAAGCCGTTTGAACCAAATCTGCCGCTCGTGACCAAGTTGCGCCCCCAGCCTGTACGCACCAATTAACGGATGCGATACACGCCAAGCTTTGCCTTCCAACTGACCGAGTGTTTGGGCCAACCACCGTGCAAGCGTCAGATCATCGAAATCACGAAACGCACTACTGTACTCAGCCCAAAGCTTGTCCAAAGGCGATTCTGCTTCAGTTGGCATGGAACAAAGATTGCGCGGCAAGCATGAATTTGTCGAGTCACTGAAACTTGAGTCGCATGCCCACCAACATCAATAACACCAACAAATTGGGCACCACCAGTTAATCACTTTTTTCCTACCCGATTTGGGCCAGCATTATTGTTGCTCAACAATTCGCAACGTGTACTCGGGCGAAAGTGCACTGTCCTTCCTCGTGCCACCAAATCCACTGTGCTCGAAATCGAACCTGTACCGGTACCTGATCACGTTTGTGCCAGGCGGCACGGGCAAAAGTGTTTCCCACCGGTTGTGCATTCGTGGCGTGGGTTCCATCCGGTAAAAGTTTGTCCCAACAACTACATACGGCTCGATTGTATCCCAACGCAGCGTCTGCTGCCGCGATTTGAAGGCAACTTCGACCGGATAAAAATTGTTCTCGTTACGCATCTGCCGCAGCGGCGTCAGGTTCGTAAACTGAGATGCACAACCTGTCACCAGCAGTGCCAATATCAGTGTTTGAATCAATTTTTTGCCCATAAACCTGCCATTTGGTTACCTGAGGTAAGTTGGCCTGTAAAGCTCCTTTTAACACCTTTAACTCGCTTTGCGACTCTGAATAGCTTACTTGGAGATTGAAGAAAAATGCGCCTTTACTACGCCGCAAGCGTTAAGACTCCGCCAAGTTACTACTGCGTCAACCGCAAATTATTTAAAACGAGCAGCATCGGGCATCGTTTCCCTTCACTTCGGCTGCGGCCACAACACGTTCCAGCTCTAACTCACCCACTGTCTCGGCCAAGATCACGAACAAGCACACCACACACGGTCCACGGGTAAATATAGCCGTGTCTAGTGCCTTAGATACTCATGCCGGAGCACTCTTGGTTACCCTGTGGGCGCCCATTGACTGGAATAACTGATCCTTCCCATGCAACCGGTACTCTAAACAAACCAATGACACCCGGCAGCATACACAATCCAATGCTTGCCTTGGCACCGGTTCCCATAATACTACCCCACAACCGCACTTAATCACACCAGCGACTGTTCCATGCATGAATTCAACCATGACAGCAGCCGAGAAAGTAAAGCCCCAATACGGCACGGCATACTCTTGCAGCCTGTTGCCACAGCAGTGGTTAAGGTCATGGACACAGGACCATCAGGTCCGGCGGTCCACTCCAACCGATTGTGCGCGTAGCAAATGTAGGTTGCGAATGCGTCGTTGATGAACAGCTTAACTACTGTGTTGATTACAACTCGTGAACTGCACCCTGGCCATTGATGCTAGCCCACCTGTTGATAGCCGTTGGAGAACCTGTATCTTAGCTCAGGCATGTGAAGGCCGTGTCCAACGCAATGTCTGCTTGTAACTTCGACTCAAAAAGTGAAATTAAGCCAACGCCCATTCCTCCCACAACGCACACTAAACTCGAAAAGCTGCTCGTAATCTGACTTCCAAACAATAGGCCTGCGCTGACCATCCATTGCCGCCTTTTTACCTTTCATTAATCAAACTCATCGCTTTCGTAAACGGTAAAATTTGCAAGCGTTATCGCATTTGTCGGTGAGTAAGTTGTACCCACAAGAAATTGCGGGTGTGCCGGTTACGACCCTCCAATTGCCAGTCGAAGACCAATCGGCCATGAACTCGACAACGTAACCAACGAAACTGCTGTCCCAAAAGAGCACTATCTCGTTCGCTAGCTTCCGCATTCCCAAAATAGGCGTGTCCAACTCAAACGCTCCGATGTCCGTGCCCTCCCCATCCGGCGCATTGGGTATAGAGGCGAAATCATGGGGACGACGACGCCCCCGTTGGTCGGTGCTGAAACCACAATGCCAGCCTCGATCAATAGCAGGACTCCCAGCCAGCAAGGCGTGAGTGAGCGTAGGCCCACCGTTGTCTTGCAACGGCCCGATGAGTGGATCGATCGGTGAGAGACCCGTCCCAACGATGTCGTTGTAGAGGGAATTGGTGAAGCCAGTGCTACCATCGCCTACACCAATGAGGTTGTGTTTTCGTGAAGTATATTGACCAAACAGGTCTGGCCCAATTCCATGGTCGCCATCCGGAGCGCGAGGCGGTGTCGGTGTGGGTTGCCCAATGGTTACCGCCGTACTGCCCAGGCTAAAAGCTCCAAATCCATTAGTGCCCGTTAGATTGCACGCGACCAAGGTACTGCACAAACTCGCGAATGACGCATTTGTCCCATTGAATAAACCGCCCCCGCTTCCGCCGTTGCCGCCTCGGCCTCCTAATGGGCTTTTAGGATCATAATAACTGTACCCAAAACCGTACCCACCAGCGCCGCCTGCCCCACACACGTTTCTACTTACTGTGCAGGCAACAATCTCCATTTTGCCAATGCTATAAATGCCGCCTCCGCTTCCTCCATCACCGCCGTTCCCACCTGAAAAACCAAGACCCCCATCATCCCCCCAACCACACACATTTCCACTTATGGTGCAGACTTGCAAAGACAAAAAGCCTGCGTTATAAATTCCACCACCATTTCCGCCTGGACCACCAGCACCACCTGGAAGATACCCATGACCTAAACCGCCAATGCCACCCCATCCACTGCTATTTCCCCAAATTGTGCACCTTGTCACCGTTATATCTCCAACGTTAAAAATTCCTCCACCACTGCCACCGGCACCACCTCCAGTGCCATAACTTCCTGATCCACTAGAGACCCGACTATTGCCCGGGGCACCAGACCCGGCAATGTTCTGGGCGATCGAGCAATTAAGGAGCTTTGCGATGTGAGAGTTATATATGCCCCCACCATTGCCACCATGGCCACCACCCGGTGAGAAGCTGTCTGGCGCGGCACCACCGCTCCCACCTGTGTTGCTGGCAATGACACAGTTGTAAAGTGTCAAATGGCCGGCATTGAAAATGCCGCCGCCGTCGCCGCCGCCACCGTTGGCTGCCTCACCGGCGCCTGCGGAATTACTTCGGACTAAACACGCGCTAAGAATGAGATTGCCAGTATTGTATACTCCGCCGCCATCGCCACCCTTGCCATAAAGCGGACCACCGCCACCACATAAATTGGCTTCAACAGCGCACTCGTTTAACATCATCACGCCAGCATTGAAAATCCCTGCGCCAGCCCCACCGTTGCCCCCTTGCGAGAAACTGCCAACATTACCCATACAGTGCCCGCCTGTACCCCCTGTTCCAGTCGAATTCCCGACGACCGTACACCTGTTCATAAACGCGCGGCCGCGGTTGAAAATCCCACCGCCGTGGCCGCCATTGCCTGCCGTACCAAAACAACTTGTTGAGTGCCCTCCCGCGCCGCTGTAATTATTGCTGAGTACGCAATCGTACAAAACAAGTGTGCCCGAATTGTGCAAGCCGCCCCCACTGCTGCCATTGGCGCCCAAGAACCCGTTAGTGCCGCCCGAAGCTTGTCCTCCCGTGATTATTACGTTTTCCAATATCAATGTCGCACGAGGTAAAACATGAAACACGCGGTCGCCCAATCTGCTCGCATCAATGACGACATTCGATCCCTTGCCGACGATTCTCAAAACGCCGCGGACAACGTCCAAATCGCCCGTGTAAGCTGCATCTTCACTCGTGCCTCGGATTGTAAGTTGATAGTTTGTGCCAGTGAGAACAATAGTGTTGTAAAGACCGCGCCGGTTGGCCTGGATAATGGCCCCGCGCAAACTCGTAACTTTCGTTGTGTCCTCCGGGCTGGCAACGAAAAATGTCCTACTCAGGGCTTGCTGACCAAAAGCCAGTAGCACACAAACCACAAGCAGGTGGCGCCATTTGTTCATTACGCTACTCTCATATCAACGATTCCCTAGCATTGCAAGCCAGTTCTAATGTGTGGCCAACGCAACTCAAAGGGTTCATCGTCCCGGGTATGACAAAATGGCGAATATTTTAGGGGTGTAGGCCCATCTGCCTTGCTTTGCGGCACCTGGTCTGGGGCGAAGTACACCAGTGAACTCTTAATCACCAACAATTCGGCGGTGCTGCACGACCGGTCACTTCGAGCCTAGCCATGTATGCTTATAAACATCGAGTTCGCTGCCGTAATCTAGCTATTTTGCAACCACCTGGTTGCGCTTCGAGCGCTCAGAGGTAGTTAAGACCGAAACTTGGACCGTGCGTATCCCACCAGCTATGGGACCGGCGCTCTGCTAAATCTCTTTCACCCGCCAAAACACTCAACCAGTCCATCCCTAGAAACAACACCCGCACGACCGCTTCAACATAACCACCAGATACGTATGGACCGACATGTACCAACACCAGAGCACTGTCTGCATGCTTAGCCCCCTAGGTAAGGTGCTACTGCGGACTCAGTTGCCAACCTTCCGGCAAGGGCTAACTTGCCATCCGCGCAGCCAAACCCGGCAAACAAAGAATTCTTCAAACCACAATGGAATTGCTACCGTTTGCCGTTGCGGTTGTTGAGCAGGATTTGGTTGCCGGCGGCGTTGTAGGTGCGGCAAACGGTGCGGTTTACACCGCCCACCGAGCGGATCAATTCAGTGCGCTTGTTCCAGAACAGGCGTGTCACTTCGTTGGCGGTGTTTGTGGTGGGGATGAGGCAGTTATCGGCGTCGTACCCGTAGAATGTGGTGCGGTTGATGGGATCGGTGACGCTGATCAGCCGTTGGGTGGCGTCGTTGGTGAACCATGTGCGGTAGTTGTATTGGACAGGCTGATGGTGCATAACACTCAGTCGCGTGTGTCGAAAATGTTGCTGATGATGGGTGGCCGGCTGGGGTTTGCGGGACGACGGTGGCCAAGAGTTTTGCCGTTGGGCTTTAGATGTTGGATAAAATAAAGCCAGACGACAAGAAATGCTCGACGGCTATCCGCGCGCCATGCGCATGCGTTCGAGCACACGGCAAATTTATTGCGGGTGAATCTGCGTAAACTGAAATTTACGGTCGGCCTGTGCGGGTGTTTGATGAAATGGGCAAGGTCATCGCCGTTGCCTAGCCAAGCAACGATACCGTCCCACTCCTTATTCCACTATGAGAGACTCACCCGCTCACGGGCTCAGTTGGCTAACAATTGCCGGTCGTGTTTTTGCGTGTATTTCCCGCTGCCGCGAAGCAGCCGGAAACCAAATCAGCACGGCGCAACCAGAACCTGCCCTGTCGGTCGGTTGCTTGCGCCCGGATAAAGCTTTATCGGCCGCGGCACCTAGCATACCCAGTTGGGACCAGATCAAAATCCATTCCCTTGAAACAGCGTCAAAACTGATTTACTGCGGTGGTGACCTCAAGCACAATCGTTCGAAAGTACCACTGGCTAGGTGTTTTTTTTGTTAGCCATGAAGAGTCCGTTTGCAAGTGTGGATTTGACCAAGCTTAAGGTCGGGCCGGTGGCAGAACGCACCGGCGCGCACATCATCGAAAAATCGTCGTTGACACCAATGCGGTGCTACCAAGCTGCTCATAGGACACGGCCGAAATCGTTGCTAAATCCGCCGCGCGGTTTAGAACTGCGCAATGGCATAGCCGGGCTTAGCTCACGTACAGTGTGCGTACCGCCTGTTCGAGCAGGAACAGTCCGATGCGCATAACAAAAGTCCAATTCCTGAAACTCGTTGCGGGGACAGTCGGAATTGTATTGCTGACGCTGCTGGTCTACTGGCCTGCGTTGCATGGCGATTTTATCTGGGACGACGACGCTTACGTGACGCGTAATCCATTACTGACTGAACCGGATGGACTCTGGCGCATCTGGTTTACTGCGCATACACAATCGCAATACTTCCCGCTCACATTTACAACACTACGGTTTGCGTATAAACTGTGGGGGCTAAACCCGGTCGGATACCACGCGCTTAACATTGGGTTGCATTGCATCAACTCGCTTTTGGTATGGGCGTTGTTGAGACGGCTTGCTGTGCCGGCTGCATGGTTTGCAGCCGTAATTTTCGCGGTGCACCCCGTGCAGGTCGAATCCGTTGCATGGATCACAGAACTGAAAAATGTACAGTCAACGATGTTCTATCTGCTGGCTGTGCTCGCATGGGTCAGGTTTGTGGCGCATGGTCACGGGGCGCGTTGGGGGTTTTATGTGCTTGCGCTGCTGTTGCACATGCTCGCCCTGTTCAGCAAAACCACAGCTTGCACGTTACCTGCTGCACTTGTGCTGGTGCTGTGGATGCGCTACCAGAAGATCACCTTGACCAGAATTTTGCAGTTATTGCCATTTGTAGTCATCGGGATTGCAATGGGTCTTGTGTCGGTGTGGTGGGAAAAGCACCTCGGCAACTACGCAGTCGAGTCCGGGGCCGAGTACGGGCTGCTACACAGGCTTTTGATTGCGTCACGTGCGTTGTGGTTTTACGCAAGCAAAGTTATCCTACCGTTCAACCTGGCCTTCAGTTACCCGAAGTGGCAGATAAACCCGCTTGAGCTAAAACAGTATGTCTGGATTGCAGGTTGCGTGGCTGCGGGTGCGGTTCTTTGGTTGAAACGGCATGTGGTCGGGCGCACTGTGATAGCCGGTGTTGTGTTTTTCGTTGCTGCATTGTCGCCGTTGCTCGGGTTTATCTGGCTGTACACGTTCCGCTACAGCTTTGTTGCCGATCATTACCAATACCTTGCGTGTCTTGGGATGATCGGAGTGATCACCGGCGTTGCAGCAAAACTTACCGCGCATTTGCCTCGGGTTGTTGGTCTTGCTGCTGCAACGGTTGTACTTACGGGGCTAGCATTTTTGACGTGGCGCCAAGCGCACATCTACAAAAACCTTGAATCACTGTGGCACGACACGATTGCGAAAAACCCGGCCAGTTGGATGGCGCACAATAATCTTGGGCTTGTGCTGTGGGGGCAAGGTAAATTTGCCGAGGCTGAAATCCACTATCGCAAAGCGCTAAGCCTTAAGGCTGACTATGCTGAGGCGTGGAACAATCTTGGCAAAGTGCTAGACGCCAACAACGAACTGGATGCTGCTGCGCAGTGTTACCGGCAGGCTATTGCACTAAAACCGAACTTCCCGGAGGCGATGAGCAACCTGGGTGGTGTGCTAACAGCCAAGGGCGAGTTTACCGAAGCGCTCGAGCACCTAAAAAAGGCGGTGCAGCTTGCGCCTGGTCTCGCTGAAGCTCACAACAATCTGGGTACCGCGCTACGGTATGTTGGCGACCTAACTCGCGCTATTGATCATTATCAGATTGCGATCAGGCTGCAACCAACCAATGCACGCATACATGCGAATCTCGGCCTAGCGCTAGCACTTAATGGCCAGCTAGAGCAAGCCGTTGCACAACTGCAAACCGCTCTGGAACTTAATCCGAACGAAACACTCGCACATCGGAATCTTGGCCGGGTATACCTTTTGCAGGGCCATGTGAATGAGGCAATCGCGCACTTGGCACGCGCAGCCGATTTGCTTCCTGGCGCCGCGCGTGCACGAGTTGAGTTGGCCGACGCTTTCATGAGCAAAGGGGCAACAAGCCACGCGCGCACGAATTACGAAGCAGCACTCAAAATCGAGCCACGAAATGCCGAGGTACGATTCAAACTCGGGGTCGCACTGACAATGGAAGGCAAGCTCGAATCTGCTCTTGTACAGTGGCGTACGGCCGTGGAGTTGGACCCGGAAAATGTGCTGGCACTGAACAGTTTGGCGTGGGTGTTGGCAACGACAACGAACAACACGCTGCGTAATGGTGCCGAAGCTGTTGCATTGGCCAAACGCGCCGCCGAGTTAACGAATAGAAAAAACGCGGCTGTTCTGGACACACTGGCTGCTGCACATGCCGAAACTGGGGCTTTTGCTGAAGCCGTCGAAGTTGCGCAGCGTGCCCTTCAAATTGCCACTGCGGCAGGGAATGAAAACCTTGCCGCCCAAATCCGAGCGCACATGGAAAGTTATAGGTTAAACAAGCCCTGGCGCGAATGACGCAGAGTAACTTGCCCCGAAAAAAATCGCCCGTTAAAAACTGGTAAGTATAACGTCCATTTCCTTGCTCCTGTGCCGCGCGCTTGCGGTGTCAAATTCCAAGGGGCAGCCACGTATTCATTTGTGACACGCCATGGGTGATAAGAACCGCTTTAAAGGCATCAACGGAAGTTGAATTAAACCTTCCAAAAGCTGACTTTTGTGCACCTTGCTTTGGGGCGGATGTCGTGTGATACTGAGGCATAAATTTGCGCGTTACGAAAGCTAGTTTTACGTAAGAATCAATGCGAGGCCGGACACAGCAGCAACAACCAAAAGAACCGAGACTTTGGTTGGAGAAGTTCGAGCATGTAGCTCAGGCGCCGCAACCGGATTGGCTGCGCGAGCTGCGTCAAGCGGGTCGTGCTCGATTCATGCAGGTCGGGTTGCCGACTGTGCACGATGAAGAATGGCGCCTGACGAACCTGGCCGATCTTGAGCGTTTGCCGGTGCATCTAGCAGAACCCGAAACAGTAGGATCTATCTGTGAGGTTTTGCCTGGCCAGACATTATTTGCGTGTTTGGACGCGGACGTAATGGTGTTTGTCAACGGGCAGTTTGTACCGCGATTGTCTGCGTTGCGCACACGTCAAAGCGGACTCAGGATAGGGTCGCTGGCCGGCGCACTGGCAACTGAGCCTGAGCTGGTAAAACAGAGCATCGGCTCGGTTGCACGCATTGAAGACAACGGATTTGCTGCGTTGAACACGGCAGGATTTGTGGACGGTGCACTTGTTCATGTGCCGCCCGGGCATGTGCACCAGCGACCGATACTGGTAATGTTTATCTCGGCAGGTAGAAAACGTGGGGCAACGTCACTGCCGCGCAATTTGATCGTCATCGGTCCCAACGCAAGTGCAACGATAATCGAAAGCTACGTCGGTACAGATGGAAATCCGTGTCTCACTAACGCAGTTACCGAAATCACGGTTGGTGAAGGTGCAACACTCGAACATTGCAAGTTGCAGGATGAAGCCGCTGATTCGTTTCACATTGGGACGGTATGGGCGCGACTTGGTCGCGGTTGCGGTATCAGTTTTCATTCGATAGCGCTCGGTGGGCGGTTATCACGTAACAACATCCGTGTTGAATTGGACGGGCCGGGGGTAACATGTTTGTTGAACGGGTTATACATGACGCGGGCCGAGCAGCAGGCAGACCATCATATGGTGGTCGAGCATCGGGCGCCCCACTGCAGTAGTCAGGAATTTTTCAACGGCATATTGGCAGACCGGTCGAAAGCTGTTTTTCATGGCAGGATTTATGTGCATCCCGGGGCGATCAAAACCGATGCCAAACAAACAAACAAAAACCTGCTCTTGTCCGACACGGCAACTGCGCACAGTAAACCACAACTTGAGATTTACGCCGACGACGTCAAATGCACGCACGGCGCCACGGTCGGCAAACTCAGCGATGAATCAATCTTTTACCTGCGTTCGCGCGGCATCGGGATCGAGACTGCACGGCGGATGTTGATCCGGGCTTTTGCAGGTGAAATTATCGAACGAATCAAATTTGATGCCGTGCGCACCGAGCTTGACGAGACACTTTGGAAGCGACTTACCGAAAGCCCGGCCTTGGCAGACACAAATTAGCGAGAAAAACTTTAATGTTGCGTATGAAGTCAAACTTAGTTGACCCACACGACTGGGAGCGCGCGTTGAGGCGCAACGCTATGTGTCCGGGGCAGTGGGCCACACTTTACTCAACCGAGCATCGAACCGATGTTAATTAACAGCAGCTTTTCAATGTTCGACGAACTGACCGCATTATACCAGGAAGTAATCCTGGACCATTGCAACCGGCCGCGCAACTTCCACGAACTGGATAGTCCAACCTGTTGGGCGCACGGCGACAACCCGTTGTGTGGTGACCAACTCAAACTGTTTATTCAACTGGAAGGCAACCGCATCAAGGACATTGCTTTTGTGGGCTCCGGCTGTTGCATTTCGAAGGCTGCAGCATCACTCTTGACCGAGGCGCTCAAAGGAAAAACAGTTGAGGAAGCGAAAGCTCTTTTTGACAAGGTTCATCAAATGTTGACAACTGGCACTGTGCCGGATTCGGTCGGGAAACTTGGCGTACTTTCAGGTGTGCACAAGTACCCTGCCCGTGTCAAATGCGCCACACTTGCATGGCACACACTGCTTGCAGCAATCGAAGGCCGAGCTGAACCTGTCACAACCGAGTCCGAGGAAACTTAGTTCTGCAGCCTAGAATAAAACGGAGGCGCTAACCACCGCAGTTCAACTCAACCACAAGCCGAGTAACACGTTATGAAGCAAGATCAACCCGTGCATTTGACCCGCGACGTTGAAGCTATCACACAACTCACAGGCGAAAAAGTCATCCTGCGCAAAGGCCAACTAATTCAAATAACTCACGCAAGCGGCCCAACGTACACCGTTGTTGCTGATGGCCGTGCGTTCAAGGTCGAAGCCAAGGACGCAGATGCGCTCGGCCTGCAAACCGACGCGGCCAGCGTTGTTTCAAACGAAGTCAGCCTTGAACAGGTCGAAAAACAGGTCTGGGAAGCACTTAAAAACTGTTACGACCCGGAAATCCCGTTGAACATTGTTGATCTAGGGTTGGTTTACGACTGCAGAGTCAATACTGTTGCAGACCAAAACGCCTATCGTGTGGATGTGAAAATGACACTTACCGCACCCGGCTGCCCGTTGGCAGGTGTAATCACAGAAACCGTGCGACACCGGCTGTTGTCAATCCCACAAGTTGTCGAAGCAAATGTTGAGCTTGTGTGGGACCCACCTTGGAACCAGAACATGTTGACTGACGCGGCAAAGCTGCAATTGGGGCTGCTGTGAATTTTCAAGCTGCCGATCCTTTACCAACCGCACGTGGGTCATCAAACCGCAAAAATGCATATTCTCCCACTGAGTCGCGATGAAACACGACATTGATTGGGCTGCACTTCGGCGCGATTTTCCGATCCTGGACCAAAAGGTCCACGGCAAACCGTTGATATACTTCGACAATGCCGCCACAAGCCAAAAACCGCGCGTTGTAATTGACGCGCTGCGCACCTACTACGAGAACTACAACGCAAATGTGCACCGCGGTATTCACGAATTGAGCAGCCGCGCCACGGTAGCCTACGAAACCGCACGCGCACGCGTGGCAAAGTTCATCAATGCTCGAAGTGCCGACGAAATAATTTTCACACGCGGGACAACCGAAGCGATCAACCTTGTGGCCGCTAGTTGGGGCGCTGCAAATCTCAAACCGGGCGATGTCATCCTGCTTACCGAAATGGAACATCACAGCAACATTGTTCCATGGCAACAAATTGCTCAACTCACCGGTGCACAACTGGCGTATGTGCCTGTTACAGGCGACAACGGGTTGCTTGACCTCGACAAACTAGACGCGCTGCTGACGCAGCGTGTGAAACTGTTCGGCATGGTCCACGTGTCAAACTCACTCGGAACGGTAAACCCAGTCGCAGATCTTTGCGCACAGGCACGCAAACGCGGCATAACAACTCTGGTTGACGGTGCACAAAGCGCCGGGCATATGCCAGTTGACGTGCAACAGATCGGTTGCGACTTTTTTGCCTTCTCAGGCCACAAAATGTGTGGGCCGACCGGTATCGGCGCGCTCTACGCACGGTCTGAACTACTCGAAAAGATGCCGCCGTATCAGACTGGCGGTGAAATGATTTTGCGCGTCGAATATCACCATACCGAGTTTAAAAAACCGCCGCACAAATTCGAGGCGGGCACACCTGATATATCGGGACCGATCGGCCTGCACGCAGCGATGGATTACCTAGACAACATCGGCCGTGAAAATATCTGGGCGCACGACCAGGCACTGGCAACCTATGCATGGGAACAACTCGCAGCCAAAGTGCCTGGGATCCGATTGTTCGGGCCGCGAACCGGTCGCGCAGGTCTCGTTAGCTTTACCATTCCGGGTGTACATGCACACGATGTTGTTACACTTGCCGACCGTGCCGGCATTGCGTTGAGGGGCGGGCACCATTGCACGCAGCCGCTTTTGCACAAACTCGGCGTTGACGCAACAACACGTGCGAGCTTTTACTTTTACAACACAAAGGAGGAGGTTGACGTGTTCATCGAAGTAATTGGCGAGGTGCAAAAATTTTTCACGCGTTAGGTTGCACGGCGCCAACAACACTGTGGGCCGGCGCCGCTGACGCGGCGAATCCACACCGTCCCATAATCGGGACACTTGACACTGCAATGTCTCATTGTTGGGCATGCCCGCGTAACAGATTAAACCGCATGCACGGGGCAGAGCAGATTTAGTGCAGCGAAAAATTTTGTCAGCATTGAACAAAAAGTTTTCCTAATCCAAGCTGTGGCACGTTTGCGGCTTGATTTAAGACAGGGGAAGTGCAAATGACACGCTGGCGCCGGAGGAGTTGTACATGAAATGGCTAACCAGTCTGCGGTTTAAGTTTATCAAGCCGAAAGCGAAGCTTCAGCTTATTGCGAATATTGTTTCAGAGCGCCCCGCACAGGCCGCTAAAATCGTTCGTCTACTGATCAGCGATACCGACCGAGAGGTCCGGCGTGCTGCGCTGCTTGCGCTGGCACTGCTGGATGGCAATAAAGCGCTGCCAACTTTTGTTACTGCACTTGCAGATGCCGATGCCGATGTACGCATTTCGGCTGCGAATGCACTTGCTAAATTGCATGATCCACAGGCGATACCGGCTCTCGTTCAAGCACTTGAAGATTCTGATGTGAACGTGCGTCGTGCTGCTGCACATGGGCTGGATGCACTTTCGTGGAAACCGCGTAGCGAGCACGAAACAATCTGGTATAACATCGCCGTAGGCAAATACAGCGAAGCCGCCGACTATGGTCCGGCTGCAGTCGATCCGCTGCTCAAAGCGTTTAAAAATCTGGATGCACCCAACCGATTTGCCATACCAGAAGCACTTGGGCAGATCCAGGATGCGCGAGTGGTGCGACCGTTGATCGAGGCTCTCAAAGACACAAATCAAATGGTCAGACTCAAAGCCGCAGAGGCACTCGGCAAATTCAAGGATGATCAAGCCGTAGGTCCGCTTGTGCGATGTCTGCGAGATGACTTTGCAGGCTTGCGCGCAGCAGCTTGCAGTTCACTCGGAAAGATTGGCGACAACCGCTGCATCGAACGCGTAGCCGAACTGCTCGATGACCCACAATGGGAAGTGCGCAAAGCAGCAGTCAAAGCACTGGCTCGGCTCGGCACCGACAAGCTCGTGGACAAGCTTAAGCCATTACTGGCCGACCCGGACCACGACGTGCGTGAAGCAGTTGTCGAATCACTAGCCAAATGCAATGAAGACGGTGCGTTGGAGTGCATCATCCTGGCTCTGGCAGATGCGCACGACTCGGTGCGCCGTACCGCAGAACGCGTTGTTAGGTCGCTGAACCCACAATGGTGGCTGACAAAAGCCGCCCACAATGTAGTCCCGGAACTCGAGAAAGCCAAAAAAGACCGTGACTACTGGAAACGCCAGGCAGCCATTCGCGTTCTGCAAAAAATAACCGAGGCAACCGAGGCCGAGACCGAGCTTGTTACAACTGCAAAAACTGCAACCACACCTCCAAACGGCCATAAGCTTGTCGAAGCGCTGGAAGAATTATTAAAAGACACCGACCGCGACCTGCGCCTTGCCGGCGTAGAGACACTGAGCCGATTGGGAACCGAGTCGGTCTCAGGCTCGCTTCAGTCATTGTTGCAAGACCCCGACCAGTGGGTCCGCTCTGCCGCTGCACAAGCACTTGAAAAGCGTGGCAATTGTTAAGACGCCCCGTTCAAAGCAGGGTCTCTAATTACCATCGAGTGCGCAGGTCAAAGCACCAGATGCAAGAAGTTTACTCTTGCACCCAAGCAAACTGCCATTATGCTTATTCCGGTTGGTGGCGGGGTAGCCAAGTGGTAAGGCAGGGGTCTGCAAAACCCTTATGCGTCGGTTCGATTCCGACCCTCGCCTCCAAATTTTTTTGATAATCTTACGCCCGGTCGAGTGCCCGATTCAGACGCCACTGTACGCTGCAAACCCACCGTCAACAGGAATAACTGTCCCTGTCACAAACCCGGACGCATCGTCTGAAACCAGCCACAGGAGCGTGCCAATCAAATCTTCAGGCACACCGAACCGGCCCATTGGCGTGTGCGCAAGGATCGTCTGCCCACGCGGTGTTAGCGAACCGTCTGGCTTCGTTAGAAGCGCGCGGTTTTGGTCGGTTATGAAAAAACCCGGTGCAATTGCGTTCACACGGATACCGACCTTGGAGAAATGCACAGCCAACCATTGCGTGAAATTGCTCACAGCAGCTTTTGCAGCACTGTAAGCCGGGATCTTTGTCAGCGGCCGGAACGAATTCATCGAGGAAATGTTAATGACCACGCCGCGGCCATTCTTTGCCATGTCGCGAGTAAACACTTGCGTCGGAAGCAACGTGCCGAGGAAATTAAGGTTGAAAACGAACTGTACGCCCTCGGGCGTTAGGTCGTAGAAAGTGACTATGTCTTTAGCCGCACCTATGACGTCTTCGGCACGAAGATATTCGTTTGAGGTGGTGCCCTTTGGATGATTTCCACCGGCACCGTTAATGAGAATGTCAACCGGCCCAAGCTCCTTTTTGACAATTTCGTCTGCAGCCTCGAGGTTCGGTCTTTCCAGTACGTTACAGGCTATACCGATTGCAGTGCCGCCCTCAGCCCGAATCTGTGAGGCCACGGCTTCTGCTGCTTCTTGCCGCATATCAGCAACTGCAACTTTTGCACCGCAAGCAGCTAAGGCGCGCGACATTGTGCTGCATAGCACGCCGCCCCCGCCTGTCACAAGTGCAACCTTGCCTGATAACTCGATCTTAAACGGTAAGTTCATGGCTATTGCTTAGTGGTTACTTGTTTTTGCTGCATTCAAGTTTTCAACTGTTTGACCGGCAGATGAAAATCATGCGTTAAACCGCGCGCGATGTGCCCAAAGCCCAAGTGCCGGATTCGATATGTAAAAGATTCGCTCGCCGTTCTGCAAGTTGTTCCAGCCGTCCTTAAGCTTGACCGGGTTGTACCGCTCGAGCATCGGCCCAAGCTCAGCATATGCGTAGTTAACACTCTCGATTTCGTGCCGCGACAGGTGCCCTGGACAATACGTGATTTTGAACCGGCCCTCAGATGAGCCGTGGATCAGGTGCGCCGCAGCGCTCAAGTTGGCACGCAGATCGGCATTTGCTTCCACAGCCGCAAGCGTAGCAGGTGTACCACGGTAACCGTATTTGCGAATGAGCCGGTCTATCTCCGGGTCTTCACCGAACTCTTTCAGTCCGGGCGCAAGCACCACTAGTTCGCCGCCATCAGCCATTGCCATGCGAGTGCGATAAATACTCTTGTTGCCGAGCCACGTGCTCTTGAACTCGGCAGGGTCAAGGTACACAACAACCTTCTGCAGCGGTTCATCTAGCATCTGGAAGTTAACCTGCAACGACAGCGCAGCGGCTTTCTCGAATACGGAAATGTCATCGCCGATGTATAAGCCGCGCACGCATAATTTGCCGTCTGGTTTCCGTCCAACAACAGTGTGCACATACACAATCGGCAAATGACTTGCGAATCGTTCGGCAGCGTAATTAAGCACACGCCGCACAGGTGTGTCCGCACGGCCCATAATTCGTTCCATGCCGTAAGCTGCCCCGATGAAGTGGCTCTTGTTAATGCCGTCTGCTCCGCCTGTGCCCACGAATATGTTCTTGTTGTAACTTGCCATGCCGATGACCTCATGCGGTACAACCTGGCCAATCGATAGGATCAGGTCGTGGCCGCCTGACCACACAAGATTTGCTACTTGCGCCGGCCAGGAAAAATCAACCGCACCATCTGAAACCCGTCGCACAAACTCAGCCGGCACCTCGCCGATAGTTGTCACGCCTGTACGCCAGTTGTGCACTCGGAACAACTCTGGCGGTACACCGGCAAACATCTCGGCTATCTGTGCCTGTGTCATCGGCGAATGCGTCCCAAGAGCCGGTAACACGTCCGTGAGCGCCGACCCGTAAAACTCATAAGCAAACCGCGTCAGTACGCCCGCAAACGAATGCGCACGCGTAAAGTCAGGTGGCACAACCAACACTTTAGAGAGCCGCCCCAACTGCTCCAACGCGCCAAACAACCCAGCGCGCAGCTCTTCTAGGCTCATCTCAGTATTTGCCCCACCACGTTCGAAATACAACATAAGTTCACCCGCCTGACTTCTAAACCAGGCCAGTATTTTTTTCAACCTTAAGCAGAAAATTTTTGCAGACAACCGAATGCAAAATGTGCAAACTTCGCTCGCTCGGCGCGCGTATCGGGGCGTACGAGCAAAATCTTGAGTTAACCTTTGGACAATTGACGACTTAACATACAAACTGACAGGAAAATGAAATACGGCTTAAACATACCTCAAACTGGAGCACTTGACCTTATATCACTGGGCGCTTTGGTACATCGGCTGGACCCGGGCATTGTACCTTTTCGCAAGGCAACCGAATGCCAAATCCACGTCAGCGGCGGCGAATACAACGTGGCAGCAAACCTTGCAAACTGTTTCAGAATGAAAACCGGCATTGTAACTGCCATCGTGGACTATCCGATCGGCCAACTGATCGAAGAACGCGTGCGCGCGATGGGAGTCAAATTGTTTGCCAAACGGTTCAAGCACAACGGCGTCAATGGGCCTAACCATGCCACGGTTTATAGCGACCGCGGTTTTGGCGTGCGCCCGCCGGTTGTGTTTTACAACCGCGCCAACGAAGCCGGTGCGTTGCTTAAGCCTGGCGATTTCGACTGGAACGAGATTTTTGCAGGCGGTGTCCGCTGGTTTCATAGTGGTGGCATTTACGCCTCGTTGTCCGAGACAACCGGTCAGTTGATCATCGAAGCGATGCAGGCAGCCAAAAAACAAGGTGCAGTTGTTTCGTTCGACCTTAATTTTAGGCAAAAACTTTGGGACGTTTGGGGTGGCCAAGACAAAGCACAGTCGGTCACGAAACAAATCGTCCGGCTGGTTGACGTGCTGGTCGGCAATGAAGAAGACCTGCAAAAGGGCCTTGGCCTGAAGGGGCCCGATGTGACTGCGGCAAGCTCACTTGATCCCAGTGCATTCGTTGCAATGATGGAACAGGTGGCCAGGGAGTATCCGAATGTGAAAGTTGTTGCCACAACACTGCGTGAAGTGCTTTCTGCCAACCGACACCGCTGGAGCGCAGTTGCATGGATTGACGGCAAGACCTACAACGCACCCACTTGCGAACTTGACGTTTACGATCGTGTGGGTGGCGGCGACGGTTTTGCTTCTGGATTGTTCTACGGAATGCTAACGGGCGAGGACCCCGAACAGGCGTTGCGTCTCGGCTGGGCACATGGCGCGTTATTGACCACGTACCCGGGTGACACTACGATGGCGAGCGTCGAGGAAGTGCGCGCTTTTGCTAAGGGCGGCTCCGCGCGCATACAACGTTAATTACACCGCTGCGCTTCGTATATATTTAACAGCCGGCTTGCGCAAGAAATTAAGGCGCCAAAGCCGGCTGTTGATTTTTGAAACACGCCCCTTACCGTGGTGGGTTAAAACCAAGGCATCGGTTGTTCCTTGACATTGGTAAGTCCGAACTCGCTGGCCCAGTCCAGAGCCTCAGCATATTCGTCTCGTGTTATGCGCCGGTTTATCTCGGGATACGAATCTGCCTTGTACGTCGGCCTATACTGCGACATGAGATTCACGTAAGTGTCTTTGGGCAGGTTCTCCGCAATCCACTTAAGCACCTGGCGCGTACCAGCAACTCGATTAGGCATCACCAAGTGCCGGATCATCAAGCCGCGTTTAATCAAACCATCTGGCCCTGGCCTGGCAACGCCAACCTGGCGATGCATTTCAAGCAGCGCCTGTTGTGTGATGTTTGGGTAATCACGCAAACCCGAGTATTTAAGGCCCGCCGCCGGGTCACCCCACTTATGGTCCGGCAGATAAATGTCAACTACACCATCAAGCAGGTTCAGCACGTCAAGCTGTTCCCAACCGCACGTGTTGTAAACAAGCGGCAATCGCAACCCGCGCGCAGTGGCAATGTCCAGCGCGCGCAATATGTGCGCCAAAAAATGCGTGGGTGTCACTACATTGATGTTTGCGCAACCTGAGCGCTGCAATTCTAGCATCATCTCCGCGAGCCTATGCACGCTCACAACTGGGCAGTCTGACGTTTGGCTGATCTGCCAGTTGATGCAAAATACACAGCGCGATGTACAGCCGCAGAAGAAAATTGTACCTGAACCGCCCCGCCCTACCAACTCGGGTTCTTCGCCAAAATGCGCATGATGCGAGCTTACCATCAAGTCGGCCGTGGCTCTGCACTGGCCGCGTTCGCCACTTAGCCGGTTTGCGCCGCACACACGGGGACACAAATCACAACATTCCATTCGTTGCCACAATTGATCCGCTCTGCGCTTCAGCTCACCGCTTTTGTGCAGAGCAAGATACGCCGGCTCAAACTGTCCCGCGGCCTGGGCCCTCTCCTGCGCGGCCGGTCCGTCAACAACAGATCTGGGCGAGCGCGAGTTGCAACCCAGGCTGCCAAATAACCCGCCCGCCATCAGCACTGCGCAGTTTCTTACGAACGTGCGCCGTGTCAATTTGTGCTCGTGCTCCATAAACAGCATTTGACAGTGTCCAATTATCACCCGACCATCCGGGCAAGTCAACGCAGCCCACAAGTCAATACACCGGGGAAAAACGACCGCATTGGCCCTTATTTTTTGGTCGGAACACACTAAAAGAGTCGCCACAAGCATGCCAAAAACAGCCGACCCAGCAATTCCCAATAAGTTCTCCGTCCGTAGAAGCATCGGGCACAAGGTGCGTCCCTGCTTGTGCACGGCGCAAATCCGAACTAAGCGCCATAACCAAAAGCCTTATAGTCATTTATTCGACTTTTTGCTCGAGTTGCCTCAGACTTCACGCGCCAAATGCACAAGCAACGTCATATAACCCAGGCTCCGCGCCAGATTGGATTGCTCAGTGCCACTACGCTCGTAGTAGCGAGCATGATCGGTACGGGCGTGTTTACCACAAGCGGGTTCTTGCTGGCTGATCTGAAATGCCCTGTGCTTGTGCTTGCGGCTTGGATGCTGGGTGGGGTTTTAGCAGGGTTGGGCGCGCTTTGCTATGGTGCGTTGGCGCGGCAAATTCCCGAATCAGGTGGCGAGTACATTTTTCTGAGCCGTACACTGCACCCGGCTGCCGGGTACGTTGCAGGCTGGATCTCCGTACTTGTGGGGTTTTCGGCGCCGCTTGCGGCAGCAGGATACGCATTCGGCCAATATCTCCAAACGTGGCTTGTGTGGGTATCACCGAAACTTGCGGGCACAACAGTAATAGCGTTTTTTGCGGCTCAACACGCCTTAGGGGTGCGCTGGGGTGCAAATGTCCAAAACATGATCGTGTTATCGAAGGTGCTCTTGATGAGCGGGCTGAGCATCTTGGGCCTTACACAAGTCCAAGCCCAACATCTTGCTCCCCCAGCAGAATTTGATATAGCAGCGTTTGCTGTGGCAATGGTTTGGGTCTCTTTCAGCTACTCGGGCTGGAACGCTGCGGTTTACGTAGGCGGCGAAGTTACTAACCCAGACCGTACCTTGCCCAAAGCGCTCGTTTTGGGAACTGCACTTGTCACAGTGCTTTACCTAGCGGCAAACGCGGTGATGGTGCTGAGCGCACCCGTAAACGAACTGTCAGGTAAACTCGAAATTGGCGCAGTCGCAGCAAATGCACTCGGCGGAGTCACCTGGGTGCGCATCACCACGGTTCTGATCTCGCTTGCGCTGGTGAGCAGTGTATCGTCGCTTATCATGGCCGGGCCACGGGTCTGGGCCAAAATGGCCGGCGACGGTTTCCTGCCCAGTTGTTTAGCGGCGCGGCACGGCCCGCCCCGTGCAGCGATTGCTGCCCAGTTGCTGCTTGCGCTTGTGCTGCTCTGGACCACCACGTATGAAAGCCTGCTCACGTACATCGGTTTTACGCTCAGCTTGAGCACCGCTGCGACTGTCGTTGGCCTGTTGCGGTTGCGTTGGCAGCACGGCGCAGAGTTGCACGTGACAGGCTGGCCGTGGGTACCCATAATTTTCTTGGCTGCAACAATGGCGATTTGCCTATTCACAGTTGTGCGGCGGCCTGTGGAAGGACTGATTGGTTTGGGCACAATCTGCCTTGGCCTGGCTGCTTGGCGCTTGTCACACGAGAAGTAAGGCCGCCAAGCTGTGCCACCTTCCTCAATTCAGATGCAAAAGCCACCTGAGATGCACGCGCGTCTCACGCAGCACTGCATTAGTGCTAACTGCTCGCCTGGATCTAATGGAGCCGCACGACCTCGGCGTCGCGTGAAATAACTTCGTCACCCTGTCCAATGTTTAGCTTAACGTTTATGAGGCGCACTACAGTGGCATTGCGCACGGTAAGCCCGCGCGGCGCAGTAAGCTCGACGTCTTTAAGCTCAACATTCTCAATAACGCTTTCTGGCAGACCGATTATTACACCGGCAGCGCGTGCGCCAGTACCGCGCACGTTTGAAATCCGAATGTTCCGGATCTTGGGTGTCTCGGGTGTGATCTCCTGTGCGCTGTCAGCGTCGGGAATCCTCGGGTAATAACAGGTGATTGTAATTGGGTACGGCCGACAATTGTTCAACGTAATGTTTGTGTAAACAATGTTCTCAATTAAACCACCACGGCCACGTGCGGTCTTTATACGCAGACCGTTCTCGGTACCGTCAAGTACGCAGTTTTTTACCAATACGTTGCGCACACCGCCGACGGTCTCACTGCCGATTGACACGCCGTGCCCGTGCCTAAACACGCAATCGGTTACAATTATGTCTTCGCACGCAAACTCGCGTCCTGGCATCTTCCGGCCCGACTTGATTGCAATGTTATCATCGCCTACGGCAATCAAGCAGTTCGTGATCACAACCCGCCTGCTCACACTCGGGTCGATCCCGTCTGTGTTTGGCGATTCATCCGGCGCAAGTATTGTCAAGCCTTCAATCCACACATCCTCGCAATCAGTGGGCACAAAATGAAAACTCGGCGAGTTCCGAAGTGTCACGCCCTCAATGCGCACGTTCTTGCATCTTGTCAAAATAATCAAGCGCGGCCGCGGCAGCGTGAAGCCAGGCGTTTTGCGCCGCGCTTCTTCAGCGGGCCCCCACCAAACTTGGCCTGCGCCGTCAATTATCCCCTTGCCGGTAATCACGACATTCGTCAGGCCAACGCCACTGACCAACGGGATAAAATCACCACTACCTTTTGCAGTTTGCCAGTCACCTGGCTCTTTCATGAAGTCCTGATGGTTGGTAGTGGCCTGCAAAATCGCCCCGGCCTCAAGTAACAACGTCGTTTGACTACGCAATGAAATTGGCTTGATCAAATATGTGCCTGCAGGTACACGCACGATACCGCCCCCAGATTTACCACAAAAATCTAGCGCTCTTTGGATCGCGTCCGTGTCCAACGATTTGGCATCGCCTTTTGCACCGAAATCACGCACGTTGAATTCCTTGGCTGCCAGTGCTGCGGAATTTGTGTCTGGCAAAAATACGTTGCCCGTCCCGCACGCTGTCAGCCACACACTTAGAAACAGCACACTGATCAATGTCTTCATGGGTTATGGCATCTATCTAACACACCTCAAGTTCCGACGTTCGACTACGGCGATTTTGCGGCGGCATAGTGCGTAACAAGAACGGCCAGCTCAAACGGACCGATCGTTTGGCGCGTGGCCGGATGCGTTATATAGAAGTTAAAACTTGCGCGACCGACAAAATTCTTCCGGGGCACGAATTTCACAGTGTAACCGTCTTCGAGCAAACGAACCCGGCCGTTGCGGCCATCAGCAACCCGGAACAGAAGTTCCGTGGCTGGGCTACCGTTTATTTGGCGCAGGTCAATTTCAGCTGGCGTATTTAGTGCCGTAACCAAATGCGGCCCTGCTAACCAGTTAAGGTACTCCTCAAGATTAGTGTATCCGTCACCATCGCGGTCGCCGTTGTTGTCCGGTGCACGTGGGTCCAAACGCAAAGCCATCTCCCAAAAATCGGGCAAACCGTCGTTGTCTGTGTCGGTGGGTGGTTCCTCGGATTTTAGTACAGGCCAGCCACCAACTTGGGCTGTGTCGTTAATGATCTGGCCCGTCTGCATAAAAACACTGTCGGCAACTCGGCGGTCAACGGCGTCCCGTCGCCAAGGCAACGCGCCGGCCTGCAGCAATACACGCAACAATGCCACGCTGGCCGAATCGGTTGTAACCGGCAGGGCAGGAAACGGTTTGCTTGCCTTTGTGTAAGTACCCCCGAAAGTGTCCCACCCGGTGTCCACGCCATCGGTAATCCCATTCTTGTTCGCATCGAATCTGTTGGCGTGTTGGTAGATTTTTGTGTTCGGGCCGCCGGCGTCAAAAGCGCTCTTCAACCATTTGGTCGAAGGCCCGGCAATTAAGTAGTTGCAGACGTAGTTGAGTTCGACCACGTCAATGGTGTCGTCGTAGCCGGCCTTGCCGCACCAGTTATAGATGACGTTGTTTCGGAAATCCAACCGCAATGCGTATGTGCTGTCGTAAGTGCCAGGTCTGGGATTGCGGCTGTTGTGATGGGCAAAGAGGTTGTGGTGAAAGGTGACAAACGAGTTGGTTCGTGTGCGAATGAGCGAGCCAAACCCGTGCGCACCCTTTGAATGAATTGACCTGTTGAGAGACTCGGCTATCAGACACCATTGGACTGTGACGTTTTGGGCGGAATCAACCACCGAAAGCGCCTCGTCCACCGACCACGAGGCTGAACAATGGTCAACAATTATGTTTCTGCCCCGGACGATGTTTATTGCGTCATCCTGTGCCACGTTGTTTGTGCCAAGCCTGGACCTCAAATGTCGGACAATAAGGTCGTCGGCCTGAAGGCTCAGTGTGCCGTCCTGAATACAAATGCCATCGCCGGGTGCCGTCTGGCCGGCAATGGTCAGACGCGGCCTGTTTACGAGTAGATTCGACCGAAGTTTGATGTTGCCGGAGACTTTGAACAATATGGTTCGCGGTCCGGTTGCACTATCGATTGCGTGGCGTAACGAACCAGGGCCGTCGTCATTCAAACTGGTCACGTAATAGACATCACCACCACGCCCGCCACGTGCGTTTGCCCCGAACCCTTCTGCGCCGGGAAAAGCTGGCGGTTCACCCCCGCCGCAAACCACCCGCCAAGCATATAAAAACCAAAGCCAGACAAGCAAGGCTGCGCGTTGCTTTTGACGTTTGTGACAGATCAGCATCAATCAGAGCTACTCTCACTGCCCGGGTCTATTCCCCCCAGAACTGTCGAATCCTTCCACGTCAATTTTTGCCGGTTCGAGCCGTGGCACCAATACGTGGATGACAAGCAGTGTTACCAAGTAGGTAAATCCTGCTATGATAAACAGGGGCACATAACTACGAAGGTGTTGAAGGATGGCGCCCACCAGCATTGACATTGCCATGCCGCCGATCGCGCCCGCCGTGCCTCCGATGCCAACAACCGAGCCGACCGCCTTTCGCGGGAACATGTCGGAAGTAAGTGTAAACAGATTGGCAGACCAACCTTGATGTGCGGCAGCTGCGATTGACACCAGCGCAACGGCCAACCACAGGTCTTTGACCTGGGCGGCAAAAGTGACTGGTACCACTGACAACGCGCAAATAAGCATCGCAGTCTTGCGCGCGCGATTAGCGGTCCAGCCCATTTTCATAAACCGCCCGGATAACCATCCACCACCAATACTCCCCACATCGGCCACAAGGTAAATTACGACCAGTGGCAACCCGAGGGACTTCAAATCCAATCCGTGTTTAGTGTGCAGAAAATCAGGCAGCCAAAACAGATAAAGCCACCAGACCGGGTCGGTCATGAACTTGCCCAGGGCAAATGCCCATGTCTGCCGGTGGGGAAACAACTTGCGCCACGGTATCTTAACCGGCGGGTCGGGCGGGTCGCTCCGGATATAAGCCAGCTCGGCGGGCTTGAGGCGGGGGTGTTTCTCCGGCTGCCGGTAAGCAAACAACCACATAAACACCCACAAAAAGCCGATGCCGCCTGTGATGATGAAGGCCCATTGCCAGCCCCAGTGACTGGCAATCCACGGCACCACAAGCGGTGTAACCAGCGCCCCGACGTTTGTTCCGGCGTTAAAAATGCCAGTCGCCAATGCACGTTCTTTTTTCGGAAACCATTCGGCGACTGTTTTGATCGAAGCCGGAAAGGCCCCGGATTCACCGATGCCGAGGGCAAACCGCGCCATGGCAAAACCGACTGCCGCACCGCTGAGCGTTACCAGAGCAAAGCCAGTTTTTGCGTCCAGGTTTAACATTGGGAAACTAACCCCCTGCACGTAACCGGCAAAACCGTGCGCAACAGCAGCTATGCTCCAAAGACTGACGGAGATGGCAAACCCCCGCCTCACACCCACCAAATCCATGAACCGCCCTGCAAAAATGAAACCGATGGCGTAGGCGAGCTGAAAACTAAAAACTATGGAGGAGTATATCCGCTCGTCTGCCCAACCAAATTCTTTTGTCAACGTCGGCTTGAGGATGCCGATGACCTGGCGATCAACGTAGTTAATAATAGCTGCAAATAACAGCAATATGCAGATCATCCAGCGGTAATGCCCACCGGGTTTTATTGCGCATTCCACAGATGAAGATGTTTGTGTAGGTTGGTTTTGCATGGTGTCTATTCGAGTTTGAGTGACATATCGGTTCAATCATTTGCGTCGGCTGCGCCGGCCTGCCTCAAGCGGAAGGGCCAGATACTGCGCCGTGTTGGCATAACAAATGTTACGGATCATCTGTCCAATCAATTTTTCATCCTTGGGCAGCAGGCCGTTCTCAACGTCCCGGCCAATCAGGTTGCAAAGCACACGCCGGAAATACTCGTGGCGCGGGAACGACATGAACGAGCGCGAGTCTGTTACCATGCCGACAAACCGCGACAAAAGCCCAAGATTCGACAGTGTGTTAAGCTGCCATTCCATACCTTCCTTTTGATCGAGGAACCACCAGCCTGAGCCGAACTGGATTTTGCCTGGCACACTGCCGTCTTGGAAATTCCCGAGCATCGTCCCGAACACGTAATTGTCTGCAGGGTTAAGATTGTAAATGATCGTCTTCGGAAGCGCGTTTTGCTGGTCAAGCCTGTCCAGATACGCCGCCAGAGCTGCGGCCTGCGGCCAGTCGCCAATCGAATCGAATCCAGTATCAGGGCCGAGCTTTTGGAACATACGGGTGTTGTTGTTGCGCATCGCGCCCAGGTGAAGCTGCATGACCCAGCCTCTGCGTGCGTTGAGCTGACCGAAAAATTCCATCATAAATGACGCGAATTGGCTGTGCTCGGCTGCTGACACTTGCTGGTTGCGTCGTGCTTTATCGAAAACGGAGGCCGCAACTCTATCTGAACAAAAATCTGCATAACAATGGTTTAAGCCGTGGTCAGACAACCGGCACCCATGCTCGTGGAAGTACTCATGCCGTTTCTCGAGTGCGTCAATGAACGTGCTGAAATTGCGAATTTCAATGTTCGCTGCTGCTTCAAGCTGTGCCAGCCACTTGTTGAACACGTCAGGCCGATTTACCATCAGGGCTTTATCTGGCCTAAACGTGGGCACCATGCGCGTCGGGTGTCCTTGAGACGCAAATTCGCGGTGTGGCTCTAGGTTGTCTGTGGGATCATCAGTGGTGCACACGACCACAACGTTGAACTTCTTCAGAATTCCTTGGGTAGTAAACTCCGGCGTGGCTAGCTTTGCATTTGCCTTTTTCCAGATTCGCTCGGCGCTTTTCTCATCTAGCAGTTCGTCTATCCCGAAGTACCGCTTCAATTCCAGATGTGTCCAGTGGTACAACGGATTACGCAGCGTATATGGCACTGTCTTTGCCCACGCCATGAACTTCTCGAACGGGCTGGCGTCTCCAGTGCAAAACCGTTCCGGCACACCGTTAGACCGCATAGCACGCCACTTGTAGTGGTCCCCCTCGAGCCAAATCTCGAAAAGATTGCTGAACTGCCTGTTCCGCGCTATATCGCCCGGCGAAAGATGACAGTGAAAATCACAAATCGGCTCGGCCTCGGCGTACTGGTGGTACAACCGCTGCGCTGTCCGTGTTGTCAACAAGAAATCTTCCGTGATGAACTTCATTTCTTTGTCAAAATCACCGCGTCTTAGGTGACTTTCAAATTGCTGCCAAGTTACAAACCGACTCGACCTTGTAAAGCTTCTTCAGCATAAAAATGCGGTGCACAAAATTCAGTACGCGTTGCAAAAATTTTAACTTTGCACGCATACCCGGTGGTGTAATTTGCTGGGTTTTTGAATGCACAAACTCGCGAAATATTCAATTGGCGTTGGCGATAGGTTTGGCCAACAGGCCAAGGCACAATTGCAGGCGTGTGTCCTAGCTGCGGAACACCAGCTCGAGCTTGCGCCAGTCTGGAATAAATCAAACCGCGAACATCAAATCATCGGCTCCGAACCGGCCAGTGTTTACAATGCAGCAGTGGCAGCAGTTAAAAATCTCGGTTGGACTAAGCCGTGGCATGTGGATGCTGACCATGTTAACCTGCAAACAGTCGACAGGTTTATACCGTGGTCGGACTTTTTCACGCTTGATGTTGCAGATTGGATCGGCAAGCCACTCGAGCAGACCCAAATCGAAGCATTTGTCAAACGTCATCCGGAATTGACAGGGAAAATTGAAATTCCCGGTATTGCCCAGGAAATCCGAATCACAGAATTTGAGTTACGGCGCATAGCTACAAAATACCTCGCTGCTGTGCATGCAGCAGGTCAGATTTACCGGCATATTGCTAAACACAAAGGCCAAGGCACATTCATCACAGAAGTTTCTATGGACGAAACCGATGCACCGCAAACGCCGCCTGAGCTGCTTGTGATTCTGGCTGCGATTGCGGACGAAAAAATACCTGCCCAAACAATTGCGCCAAAGTTCACCGGCAGGTTTAACAAGGGGGTTGATTACGTGGGCGAGCTTGCCCAGTTCGAAAAAGAGTTCAACGACGACCTGTGCGTGATACGGTTTGCAATCAAAAACTACGGCCTGCCCGACAACCTCAAACTAAGTGTGCATTCAGGCAGCGACAAATTTTCGCTTTACCCGATCATCAACCGTGCGCTCCTCAAAAACGGGGTCGGTCTGCACATTAAAACCGCAGGTACAACTTGGCTCGAAGAAGTCATTGGCCTCGCAGAAGCAGGTGGCGCAGGCCTTGCCTTGGCCAAGGAAATGTACACCGAAGCACTCGAACACATTGACGAGTTGTGCAAACCGTATGCGACGGTGATTGACATAGACAGAACCAAGCTGCCCGATGCGTCCACTGTGTCAAGATGGAGCTCGGCGCAATTCACCGCTGCACTGCGGCACGACCCAAAGTGCAAAGAATTTAACCCACACTTGCGCCAATTAATGCACGTGGGTTACAAAATGGCAGCTAAACGCGGCGAGCGATACCTCAAGACTGTGCTAGATTGTGAACCCGTCATCGCCTGGAATGTCACTCACAACCTGTTTGAGCGCCATATCAAGCCCATCTTCATTGGGTCATGAACGTCCCGACGCGAGCCTACGTGTGGATTACCAACCTTTAGACCCAAAAAGGCGCACACAGCGTGATAAACCATTTGCTTGAAATCCGAACCCTGGCACAACAAACTTACCAAGTGCGATGTTCTAAACGTTCCCAAGCTTGAATAACAAATTGAACTTCGTTTCTGAAACGACTCGTTCAATAAAAACTTATCCGAACAGCATGACGACACTGAACATTAAACCGGCTGAAGCATGTGAATTCGACCTCGTTTCACTCGGGGAGGTCATGTTGCGGCTTGACCCTGGCGAGGAACGCATCCGGTGCGCACGGTGGTTTCGCGCCTGGGAGGGTGGCGGTGAATACAATGTGGCACGCGGCCTGCGCAAATGTTTTGGCCTGCGTACAGCAGTCTGCACTGCGTTTGCCGACAACGACGTAGGCCGCCTGATCGAAGACTTCATTTTGCAGGGCGGTGTTGATACGCGGTTTATTAAATGGATTCCGTTCGACGGCGTGGGTCGTACCGTGCGCAACGGCCTAAACTTCACCGAGCGCGGGTTTGGCGTCAGAGCTGCTCTGGGTGTTTCCGACCGCGGTAACTCGGCTGCAAGCCAGCTTAAGCCGGGCGATTTCGACTGGGATAACATCTTTGGCAAACTCGGCGTCCGGTGGTTTCATACCGGGGGAATCTTCGCAGCACTGAGCGATACCACGCCGAAACTCGCAATTGAGGCGGTCCAAAAAGCAAAACAATACGGTACGATTGTCTCGTATGACCTCAACTACCGGCCGAGCTTGTGGAAATCAATTGGCGGCCAAAAACGTGCACAGGAAGTCAATCGCGAAATTGCCAAATACGTGGACGTAATGCTCGGCAACGAAGAAGATTTTACCGCTTGCCTCGGGTTCAAGGTTGACGTTGATGAAAACCTGCTTGAGCTAGACGTGACAGCCTTCAAAAAGATGATCGAAACTGCAGTCACAGAATACCCGAACTTCAAAGTCGTAGCCACGACACTGCGCGCAGCAAAGACCGCAACACGCAACGATTGGGCGGCTATCTGCTGGATGAACGGCAAATTTTACGAGAGCCGGTCGTATCCCGACCTAGAAATATTGGACCGGGTAGGCGGCGGCGACAGCTTTGCCAGCGGCCTGATTTACGGGCTAATGACGACCGGTGACCCACAGCTCGCTGTCGAATACGGGGCTGCGCACGGCGCACTAGCCATGACAACCCCCGGCGACACATCAATGGCGTCAAAAGACGAAGTCGAGCGCCTTATCAAAGGCGGCAGTGCTAGAGTGCAAAGGTGAAAAAACACGAGCTCTGAACAGACATTTTTCCAACGGCGTTATTTGGGATATGAAAGTGGCTCCCGAGCCGAAGGACTCGATCTCATTGTAACAGGTAGCCCATCGTTCACAACAGGAGTTGGCGCAAAGCGAAAGGTACGAAAAAAAGCGCGCAAAAAAAGATTGTCAGTGCCGTGCTCTAGGCCTGGCTCCGGCTTAAGCGGCGGCAACAGGCAAATGATAACTCGAGCAGGTTTTTGGTTCTGGCCAGTTCAATGGTTTTACGGCTTGAAGCAATTGGCGCTTTACTGGTCGGCCTAGGCGGGGTGGCTATAGGCAACTGGTGCGCCCGACTGCGTGACTGGAAATGGTTGCTGGGTTATTTTGTTCCACTTGGCATAATCGGGATTATTGCCATCAGCAACCATTTCCCAGCAGTGGGACTTACCTGGCCGGTCCGCTGGCTGACTTTCGGGCGCGGTAAATTCGCGCTTATTGGCTTTGTTTCTGCGGTTGTGCTTGCGACACCTGCATTTCGGCTGCCGCGCAAACGCGATCGGAAGGCGGTCTTGGCTCTAATTACAAGCATCGTACTGGGGGTTGCAGTGTGGCCGTTTGCGGCTGCGGCACTTGTCCAGCCACAGCTCAAATCACTGCAGACGCGCGTTGATCAGGATGCTGTATGCCTGCAAAGCACACATTACACATGCGGCCCCGCAGCAGCAGTTACAGCACTGAGAAAGTTGGGATTACCGGCTGAGGAAGGCGAGTTGGCCTTGCTCGCATTCACAAGCCCTGCCATTGGGACTGCGCCAGACATGCTCGCACAAACATTACAAAAACGATACTGCAAGGACGGTCTGACTGCACGTCTCAGCTCGTTCAAACGTATTGAGGAGCTTAAAGGGGCAGAGCCAACGATTGTGGTTACGAAGCTGAGTTTCTTGATTGATCACTATGTGACCGTGCTTGAAGTGACCGAAGACAAAGTGATCATTGGCGACCCGCTCACTGGTTTGAAGGAACTTTCGTTAGGTGCATTCGAAAAACTCTGGCGGCGAATAGGCATCGTGCTTGGGCGTAACAGTACACAAGCCCAATAAGCCAGCAAAAACCTGGTTTGTCATTGCTCACAAGCGGGTTAGACTCGTGCCATGAAAGTGTTTGTAACTGGCGGGACCGGCTTTGTCGGACGCGAAATTGTGCGTCAGTTGCACGCTGCTGACCATAAGGTGCGGATTCTTGCGCGTTACCCCGAATCGAAAAGCATGCAGATGCTGCGTGCGCGTTACAATGCCGAGGCATGCAAAGGTGATGTGACAGACGCCAGCTCGGTTGCGGGCGCACTTGGCGGATGTGATGCAGTGATTCATCTTGTTGGAATAATAAGCGAGGTCGGCAAACAGACATTTGAAAACATGCATGTGCGCGCCACTGAAAATGTCGTGCGCGCAGCCCAAAGTGCGGGTGTACAGAGATACGTCCACATGAGTGCACTTGGTACACGGCCAAATGCAAACTCGCGCTATCACCAAACCAAATGGACTGCCGAACAGTTTGTACGCAGTAGCGGGCTGGATTGGACGATTTTCAGGCCTTCGATCATCTATGGCCAAGGCGACAAATTCGTGAACATGTTTATGAGCATGGCAAGATTCAGCCCGGTGCTACCTGTCATTGGTGGGCAAGCCACAAAGTTTCAGCCTGTGGCCGTTCAAGATGTGGCGAGCTGTTTTGTCAAAGCCCTGGCCGAGCCGCGTGCAATTGGTCAGACATTTGACCTTTGCGGACCGGACACCTTTACGCTGCAAGAGATACTGAAGATTGCGCTTGGTATTACTGGCCGACGACGTTTGATCATCAAAATTCCATACGGAATCGCGCGTGCGCAGGCTGCGCTGTTTGAATTCATTTTTCCGCGTTTGTTGGGCAAGGCACCGCCATTGACCCGTGACCAGTTGCTCATGTTACAAGAGCACAACGTGGGTAACCCGCAGCCTGCGATTGATGTTTTTGGTTTAAGACTGCGCCGCCTTCCCGAGGAGCTGTCAGCTTACCTGCCGTCCCTGAGCAAAGCCAGCCTTGAAAATGCCTGAGTTGGATGGCACTTGCGAGCACAGCTTTGGCTTAGATTTTCGTGCACACAACTGCACAGGCAATTTTCGGCCTGTGAACGCAAAAACCGGTGCGCACTCAACCGACGCTTGCAAACGGACGCCGATGAAACCATTAACAGGGCGTCCGACACCCTGCTTAATGCCCACTCCAATCCGATGAATCGAGGTGTCAATTCGGATGGCCAATTTGCACAAAATAGTCTGGCCAAAAACTCAAAGGTTACAACTCGATGCCGTATGCCTTGATTTTGTTATAAAGTGTTTGGCGACCAATGCCGAGCCGCCTGGCGGCTTCGAGTTTGTTGCCGCCGGTCTCCTTGAGCATTTGGATGATCGCATTACGTTCGAGGCCCTCGAGCAAGGTGTAGTTCGTGTCGCCCTGGGTCGCGTCCGCGCGCGAGGTCGCTATCGAAAGGTCAGCGGCATCAATCTGATCAGACTCGCACAACAGCACTGCGCGCTGGATCTCGTTTTGTAACTGGCGGACGTTACCCGGCCAATCAAACGAAACCAACCTCTCTATTGCAGCCTTGGTGAAACCTGTGATGTCTTTCTTGGCCATGGCGGCAAAGAATTTCAGGAAGGCCTCTGCCAGGGGTTGGATATCCTCGCGCCGTTCGCGCAACGGCGGCAGATGCACCGTGATCTGGCTGATCCGATGGTAAAGGTCTTCGCGCAGTTTGCCCTGTTGGATTGCTTCGTCCGGCACACGGTTTGTTGTGGCAACGACACGACAATCCGTCTTGTAAACTGTCTTACTCCCGACCGGTCTGACTTCTTTGTCCTGCAAAACCCGGAGCAGTTTACTTTGTGTATCAACGGGCATTTCGGAAATTTCATCCAAAAGCAACGTGCCGCCCTCGGCTTGTCTGAATAGTCCCTCGCGGTCAACATGCGCGCCCGTGTAAGCCCCCTTGACCGAGCCGAACAACTCGCTTTCGATCAACTCACGCGGCAGTGCGGCGCAGTTGACCTTTACAAGCGGCCCTTTTGCGCGCGGGCTAAGCGCATGAATCGCGTTGCAAATGACCTCCTTGCCTGTGCCGGTCTCGCCCGTAATCAACACCGATGCGTCGCTGGCGGCAATTTTCTCGGCTGTGGCAATCACAGCCTGCATGGCCGCGCTCTTAAATACGGGTCGAATACCGCCCGAGGCAATGATCTCCTCACGCAATGCGCGTCTTTCTTCCTCGGCGCGTTTGTGTTCGATGGCGCGCTCGACCGTGACGATCAGGTTCGCAAGGTTGAACGGCTTGCTCAGAAAATGAAATGCACCGCGCTTTGTTGCCTCGACGGCGGCATTGATTTTTTCTTCGCCATCGAGCACTCCGGTCATGAGAATGACCTGTGAATCCGGCCATTGTTTCTTGATCTGCGGCAGCAACGTCAATCCGTCGCCGCTGGGCAACACGACATCTAGCAACACAACATCGGGTTCCGGGCCCGACATTGCACCCTTTAGTTCCGGAACGTCGCCAGCTTCAAATACTTCGTATGGCTGGTCTCGAAACTTTTCTCTTTTGAACGCGTCAAAAAGTTGCTGGCGCAGGTCTGCGCTATCGTCAACGACGAGTATTCTGGGCTTCATATACTCCATTCAACTTTACCAAAGCGTACTGGCTCAACCGAAATCTCAGCCAAGCTAACCGCTTGGATATTCGCCTAGCCTACTGCAACCAGCCAAGCTAAAAAACAAGGCAAAAACTGCAAGTCATAGTACACGTCCTAACCCTCGGCCTACAATTTTCACACCGCTGCATTAACCGCAAGCAAACGGACCTATCTAGCTACTGGTTGCAGCCCACATAACCTGTTTGTGGCATGTATGTTGGCCCTTGGCAAAACATGTGTCAACCGTCCAGTTGCGGTTTTCTTAGCGTAAAAAGCACCCAACCCCACACCGCTAGTATGCAAAGATGCACGGCACAAACTCACAGATGTGGATTGCTTATAGCACCGGCAACTATTGTTTGCGCTTGGGCAATAATCTCGTCCCGGTGCCTCTGCCCTTTAAAGCTCTCGGCGTAAAGTTTGTACACACTTTCCGTTCCTGAAGGCCGGGCAGCAAACCAGCCGTTTTGCGTGACGACTTTTAATCCGCCTATTGGTGCACCATTACCGGGCGCATGTGTAAGCTTGGCAAGAATTGGCTCACCGGCAAGCTCAGTTGCTTGTACATCCTGCGGCGAAAGCTTCTGGAGAACTGCTTTTTGCTCGGGTGTAGCCGGTGCATCAATACGCTTGTAAAAAGGTGTGCCGAATTGACTCGTTAGCTCGGCGTAAACCGCGCCGGGGTCTTTACCCGTGATTGCTGTAATCTCACAGGCAAGCAAACACATCACAAGCCCGTCTTTGTCAGTGGTCCACGCCCTGCCGTCTTTACGGAGGAAAGTTGCACCGGCACTCTCCTCACCACCAAAACAGATCGAACCACGCAGCAATGGGTTTGCAAACCATTTAAATCCAACCGGCACCTCGAACAGTTCGCGCTTCATACCGGCCACAACTCGGTCAATCAACCCACTGGACACCACTGTCTTGCCAATGGCCAAATCCGCAGGCCAACCCGTTCGGTGGGTCAATAAGTAATGAATTGCGACTGCAAGGTAATGATTCGGGTTCAGCAACCCCGCCGACCGAGTCACGATACCATGCCTATCGGCATCGGGATCTGTACCAAAAGCGATGTCGAATCTATCACGCAGCTCGACCAATCCGGCCATTGCGTATGGGCTGGAGCAATCCATTCTGATTTTGCCATCGTGATCAAGTCGCATGAATCTGAACGTGGGATCAACAGCAGGATTCACCACTGTCAGCTCCAGGCCGTACTTGTCCGCAATTGCCTGCCAATACGCCACTGATGCGCCGCCCAGCGGGTCAACACCAATCTTGAGTCCAGCAGACCGAACCGCCGCCATGTCCACTACTGAGGGCAGGTCGTTGACATATTGCTGCATGAAATCGTGCATGTGAACTGTTGATGATTTAATGGCTAGTTCGAACGGCACCCGAGTAACTTGGCGATTAGCGTTGCAGAGCAGTTCGTTAGCCCGCGTTTCGATCCAACGTGTTACATCTGTATCAGCAGGACCACCGTGGGGCGGGTTGTATTTGAATCCACCGTCAGTTGGCGGATTATGCGAGGGCGTAACAACGATCCCATCTGCCAGACCAATTTGACGGCTGCGATTGTACGTAAGGATTGCATGCGAAATAACCGGTGTAGGTGTAAACCCGTCGTCACGTTGAATGAACACTTCGACACCATTGCCGGCTAGCACCTCTAGCGCGGTGCGCTGCGCCGGCCCAGATACAGCATGCGTATCCTTGCCCATAAACAACGGACCATTGATACCGTGAGCTTTGCGGTAATCGCAGATGGCCTGTGTAATGGCCAGAATGTGCGCCTCAGTGAACGTGCCATACAGAGGCGAGCCGCGATGTCCACTGGTGCCGAAGCTGACCAATTGATTTGGGTCGGCAAGATCAGGTTTGCGCGCGTAGTATTCGTGTTCGAGTTTTCCGACATCAATCAGCAACTCCACAGGCGCAGATTTACCAGCTCGGGTATGCAAAGTAGCTGTCATGCAAGTCCAATTGGTAATCGAAAACTTATCCTTAAATCTTGACCTTGAACTGTTCACCTCGCTTGAGCGACAGCGCAAATCCAGCAAGCAACTCCGGTATAAGCTCCAAGTCATTGAGGTTAATCATCTCGACCGGTGAATGCATGTAGCGGTTTGGCAGGCTAATCAACGCACTCGGGATGCCGCCGCGTGTCCAGAAAATTGCGTCTGCATCTGTCCCACTGGTGCTAGAAACAGCCTCATGCTGCAGCTGAATCTTCTTGGCTTTAGCAACGGCTTCGATCCGTGCAACTACCTCGGGATGATTGGCTCCGCCGTGTGTTATGGTAGGTCCTTTGCCGAGCTTAATGTTACCATGCTGTTGTTTGTTCACGGTCGGATAATCAGTCGCATGCGTAACGTCCACAACAAGCGCAACGTCCGGCTTGAGTGAATAGGCGATCTGCCGCGCGCCAAGCAATCCGACCTCTTCTTGCACATTGGATACTGCGCAAACCTCAGCCTTGAGCCTAGACTTTTGCGGGGCGAGTAACCGCAGGGCCTCTGCAACCGCAAAGGTTCCTATCCGATTATCGAAGGCGCGGCCCACAGCCAGCCCATTGCGCAATGGTTCGAACTCGTCGGCAAGTGTCACCGGGTCGCCAATCTGCACTAGCTTTGCGGCTTCTTTACCGTTGCGCGCGCCTATGTCAATGAACAACTCATGCATCTTGGGCGGTTTTTCTTCCTTGTCATCCTTTGTCAAATGCGGCGCCACACTGCCAACTACACCCTTGACCGGGCCATTTCGGGTATGAATTACAACACGCTGCGCGCGGGTGATGGCCGCGTGCACGCCACCGAGCCTGCGAACATACACAAAGCCGTCGTCGTCAATGTAGTTAACGGCCATCGCAATTTCGTCTGCATGCGCAGCCAGCATCAAACGCGGTGCCCCACCCTTGTTAAGAACAGCCACACAGTTGCCGTATGCATCAGAAAACGTTTCGTCTGCAAACTGTTTGACGTAATCCAACCAGACACGTTGACCGCGCACTTCGTGCCCAACCGGGCTTGGCGTATTCACCAAGAGCTTTAGGAATTCGAGTGATTGCTCACGCATGGCAGACAGGTTAAAAACCTTTAACCCGTTCGTCGAGGATTCAAAAACTCGTCCATTGCCGGTTCATGCCATCTACGAAGTTCTACGGACAACCTTGTCAGTAAAAAGCGGCATGCGCACTACGTTGAAACCACTTTACTTTCCTCAGGGCTAGCGCGATTTTGCCCTCAGCTATGAAGGTGCAGACGTGGCTCACTTGCTTGATGTTGCTTTGCTGTGGCGAGATCGCGCTCACACAAACCCGGTTCAGCTCGATGTATGTGTTTGGTGATGGCGCATGTGCAACTACAAACAACGATTATGCTGGCCCGCACTATTACGGTTTACGGCGCAGCAACGGCCGTGTGTGGGTTGAAGTACTAGCCCAATGGCAGGGCATACAGCTCAAGCCGACGAACAACTGGTCGTACTTCGGCCACGATAGCACTAACCTGCTTGCCAGTGTGACGGCCTTTCAGCCTCCGCCGGATGCAGCTACTGCATTGTTCGTAATTTGGTGCATAGACGCCGACCTTGTATGGCTGGCAAATTGGGGCGAGACAAACATCACAGTCTGGACAAATTCACTAAACCGCGCACTCCACAACCATTACCGCGCAGTTACAAATCTTTTTGCCAAAGGCGCACGCACTTTGCTCATGCCAAACGCCGTTGATGTAACCATCACACCCTATTACTCGTATTACGGACAAGCCGAATGCGCGTTCATCCGACAACGCGTGATTGAGTTCAACCAAAAGTTCATTCAGATGGTCGCTGAGCTAACAAACGCCTGCCCAGGCCTAAGCGTGTACGTACCAGACTTTTTCTCGGTTGCAGACCATGTGCTGACAAATGCTGCTGCGTTTGGCCTGACAAATGCCCTGGATGAAAACGGCAAGAGAATTGACGCGTTATTAGACCCGAACCTGCGGGACAAGTCGTTGGACGGTCCAGGCGCAAATTACATTTTTTGGGACATGTACCATCCAAGCGCACGAATGCACATGGTGTTGGCCAGCTACGCGCAGCGGGTACTATCGCCAATTCGAATAACCGGAATTGTAACTGCGGGGCAAAGCAATAAGCTCGAACTGGTAAACATCCCAATCGGCCAAGACGGTTTTGTCGAAACAAGCCCCGACCTGCGGAACTGGTTGCCGACCTACAGCTTGAGCAGCACAAATACAATTCTGACTGTTCTGTTGCCCAAAAACAGCGAAACAGAGTTCTACCGGCTACGGTTCCCGTTTAATTGGACTTGGCCTTAAAAACGCCGTAAATCCTGGCCACACTAAAAGCGCACTTACCGCAAAAAACCGCCACCGGCAAAAGCCGCTCGCGTACAGAGGGGCTTGCGTAGGCGTCTTTTCAACACACTTTTTGTAGTGGACAATCGGGTGTGCATTTGCCCAAAGTTTGAACGAGCAAATCGGCTGTAAATCAAACTCTAAACGATGGGCAACAGCAATAAACCTAAACAAGCGGCACAGATTGTGCCACAAGCACAACCACAGGCGGCCGCACCAGGCAAGCCCGCGCCGCTCTTCCGGCGAACCGACTGGTTAACATTCGCCATAACGACCTTTTTTGTATGGGTCGGATATTATCTGACCCTCGCCCCTGACCTAACACTGGAAGACTCAGGGGAGCTTGCCACCGCGTCGTTTTACGCCGGCATACCGCATCCGCCCGGCTACCCGGTTTGGACGATCTATACTTGGTTTTGGACGCTTCTGCCCTACGGGAACATCGCATGGCGGGTCGGGCTAGGCTGTGCAACAGCCGGCGCAGTTGCGTGCGGGTTGCTTGCTCTGCTTGTGTCGCGCGGCAGCAGCATGCTGATGGAAGGACTTGAAGACCTTAAAAACATGCGCGGCGGCTGGGAAAACGCTATCTGCATGGCGGCAGGGTTTGTATCGGGCATGCTGCTCGGGTTCAACGGTTACATGTGGAGCCAGTCGGTAATAGTTGAAGTCTATTCATTCAGTGTACTGTCGCTGATGGGTGTGTTGGTATGTTTGCTACGCTGGATCTACGCACCACATCAACGCCGGTATCTGTACCTTGCCATGTTCATTTTCGGCATCTGCTTTACCAACCACCAAACATTAATCGTAGCGGCAATGGGCATCGAAGTTGCAATTGCAGCGGCGCACTGGCGACTGGGCAGGAACCTGTTTTTGGGAAACAGCATATTTTATGGAATAGGACTGATTGCAAAAGGCCAGGGACTTTTACCCATATTCCAAAGCCCACCAGACCAGACCAACATGATGTTTCTTATCTTTAACATGGTCGGTGTGGCCTCGATTGCAGCCTACATCTGGTTTGCCATCTTAACAAAGGAAGACTTGCCCGAGCTTGCACGCGACGCATGTCTGGCAGCCGCGGGACTGTTGCTTATAGCATCCAAAACCGGCGGGGGCCCGGTGCGGTTCCTCGGATTTCTTGCACTTATTAGTTGGGGCATCCTGACATGGAACACTCGCAAGCTAGGCCTGGAACAGCTTGCGGTTATACTGATGGGTTTTCTGTGGCTTGTAGGCGCGGCATTCTACCTATACATGCCCATATCAGGAATGAGCACGCCGCCAATGCAATGGGGGTATCCGCGCACTGTTGAAGGATTTTTCCATGCACTCACACGCGGCCAATACGAAAAGGCTACCCCAACGAATTTTCTGACCGACCCAGGCAGGTTCTTCATGCAACTTGGTATGCTGATCAAAGGCATTGGCGACGAGTTCAATTGGGTGTACACGCTGATTGCTCTGGTGCCATTCCTATACTTCTTCAAGATGCACCGGCGCGAGCGGGCGTGGTTGACGGGGATTGTAGCGATTTATCTATGCCTTGGGGTATTGCTGATGATACTGCTAAACCCGTCGCCAGAACGCGCATCGCGCGAGCTTGTGCGTGTGTTTTTCACCGCATCGCATGTGTTGGTGGCATTGCTCGTCGGATACGGCCTGACAATAGTTGCAGCTTACATGGCAACGCATTATCAACAATTCAGGGTAATGGGCCTGATTGGGGGCAGTATCGCAGCTGCACTGGCGGTTTACGAGCTGTTCGCCGACACGCAAGAGGTTTACTTCGGCGGCGCGACAGCCGGTCTTTCACAGATACTCACGCAAATCGGCAGGGCCTTCGCCAAAGACCAGTACGGTTTGCCTGTTTTCGCAAACCTATTGCTGATAGCAATGACGGCCACATTTGTGTGTGCGCTGCTGGTGTATCGAGCGCGCGCGCCGCTGGCAATCACACTCGGCCTGTTTGCACTAATGCCGACAAACTCGATCATGAGTCATTGGGCCGACAACGAACAGCGCGGGCACTTGTTTGGGTATTGGTTCGGCCACGATATGTTTACACCCCCATTTGTTGGACCTGACGGAAAGCTCACCTACGATCCTGTCTTGCGCGAACAAGCCATGAAAGGGCCGAACGGTCATCTAGTGTATCCTGAGATGACAAAAGACACGGTCTTGTACGGCGGCACTGACCCAGGCCGGTTCTGCCCCACTTATATGATCTTCTGCGAAAGCTTTATACCGCCACGGTGCAAACCACATGACCCAAATTTCGACAGGCGAGATGTGTACCTGATCACACAAAATGCGCTGGCTGATCTGACATACCTTTGTTACCTGCGCTCGCAGTACAATCGGAGTAAACAGATTGACCCGCCGTTCTTCCAAGAACTACTCCGGTCCAAAGCCGAAAAACAGGCAAATTATTACACCAATATTATCGCACGTGCTGTGCTGCCGCTTGACCGTTTTTTTGCCAACCTAGGTGAAAAAGTTGAAAAACGCAGACGCACATTCACTTCGTGGTTTAAACCGGAGCATTTTACTGACTTGTCAGGGTTCATTACCAAACTGCGTCCACATGATGGCCAAGACCCGTTGTCACAGTTCCTGTTTGATAACCTCAGCAAAAAAACACAACAGCTCATCAGTACTCAGGCAGACAAAACCATCCTTGGCAAGGCATTAGCTGATGACCTGAACGTGCTGCTTGAACGCGAGTTGATTGCTCAACGTCAATTGCGCCATAAACAACGCGAGCTTGCCGAACTCGAAGAACGCATCGCCAACGGCGCCTCATCGCAACGACTGCAGAAACGCAAGGACCAACTAGTTGCAGAGATTCAGGCCCTTGCTCAAATCGGCTCGCTTTACGAAAGCAACAGATTCGCGCACGTTAAACTTTCGGATGATCTAGCCAAGTTCCTCACACAACAACTCGAGATCGAACGTGAACAACGTGCAAACCCACAAATTGAGTTCCCCTACAACTCGGCGCGGATTCGGCTTAACCGGCGACTGCTCGAGCAAGCGTACCCAGACTGCATCGCAAAAAGCTTGGGCGGCGTGTATCCGGACCGCGAGATCTATATTGCCACGCCAGAGGATTCGGCGTTGTGTTTCTCGAACTACCTTGCAGATGCACAGTATAGACTCGCACGCAACGAGCTCAAGCCCGGTGAAGACGTGCGCGTGGTTAACGACGGGGGCATGCAAAAAGTACAGGTAGCCGGCCAGGTAGCCGTTATGTCAATCAACGCATTGATTGCAGGTATCATTTTTACAAACACGCCTGATCACGAGTTTTTCATCGAGGAAAGTTTCCCACTAGACTGGATGTATCCGTTCCTGACGCCGTACGGCATCATTATGAAAATCAATCGCGAGCCGTTAGCCGAGCTGAGCGAAGAAATCCTACAGCGCGACCACCATTTCTGGTCGCATTACTCGGAGCGGCTCATAGGTAACTGGATCACATACGACACGCCATTGTCTAACATCGTCGCATTTGTGGAGAAGGTTTACCTGCGGAAAGATTTCAGCGGTTTCAAAGGCGATCGCAAGTTCATCCGGGACGACCAGGCGCAAAAGGCTTTTTCGAAACTCCGTAGCGCAATTGCAGGCGTTTACACTTGGCGCATATTCAACGCTGCAAAGTCAATTCAAGAGCAACAACGGTTGATCCGCGAAGCTGAGTTTGCCTTTAAACAAGCCTTTGCTTTCTGTCCGTACAGTCCAGAGGCTGTATTCCGATACTGCCAGCTGCTCGTGGCACTACAGCGGTTTGACGATGCGTTGCTCATCGCCAAGACATGTCTGAAGCTGGACCCGTACAACGGCGCCGTAATTGGCCTGGTGAAAAATCTCAATGAAGCGCGTGCACGTCAAAACATCGTGCGCTCGCCGCAATCCAACATCGAACAACTCGAAATACACTTGCTAAGTAATCCGAATGATTTCCAAGCCGCTTTTGACCTCGCTGTGCTGTATCTGCACATGCAACAAACGAATCGCGCACTTGAAGTCTTGGACCGTGTACGCACAAACCCAGCGGCAGACCTGAACGTGTTAAACGCGCTTGCCCAAGGCCTGGCACAGATCGGCCAGCTAGACAGACTCGAGCCTGTGCTGGAAAAACTTGCCTACCAACAACCTGAGTTTCCAGAAGCATGGTACAACCTTGCGGCCCTCAAGGCAGCGTTGCTAAAACAGAACGAGGCTGTTCGCGCCCTTGAAAAAGCCATGGAACTTAACGCTAAACGCCTCGCTAAAGACCCAAACGCACGCAATCTCACAAACGAACTGTTGCGTGATGACCGGTTCAATTACCTACGTGTGTTGCCCGAGGTTAAACGGCTTCTAGGCCCGCCCTAGGGTCTAGCAGCTGACCATGGACTCTTTTGAGAAAAACCGGTTCACCGGATTGCTAAAGGACGCTGCATCAACTACTTTTAAGCTGCTGAGCAGATCAAGGGTAAAATCTTGTCATGAAAAAACACACACAACACAACAAATCTATCGCTGTTTCGGCCGACCAAGAACAACAACAAGCTACGCAAACAAAAGCTGAGGTCGCACAGCCGGGCCAACAACAATCGGCACAGGCTGCGCAACCAGTATCGGCACCTGTTGAACAGCAGGTTTCACCAGAAGAACTTCAGTCACTCCGCGAACGCGCCGCAAAGGCCGATGAATACTGGGACAGGTTGTTGCGTGCCGCAGCCGAACTCGAGAATTTCAAAAAACGCGTCGCACGCGAACGACATGACACAATCAAGTTTGCAAATGAATCGCTGATCCAAAAATTGATACCCGTGCTGGACAACTTCGAAATGGCGCTTGCCGAAACACAAAACTCACAAAATGAAGCCGTTAAAGTACTTCACACTGGCGTTGCCATGATTCACCAGCAGTTGCGCGCCGTACTTGAAAGTGTCGGTTTGGAAGAAATTGATGCACGCAGCAAACCGTTTGACCCAACTCTACATGAGGCAGTCGCGCAACATGAAACAACTGAAGTGCCAGACGGCCACGTGTTCCGCCAGATCCGTAAAGGATATAAACTCAACGGCCGACTCGTCCGACCTGCAAGTGTTGTTGTAGCACACAAACCGGCTGAAACCCCGCCCGAAAAACAATCTGAATCTGCAACCCAAGCGCCCGAGGCGCAGCAAACCGAACACGGCCAAAACCCATAAGTCCGCATGGCCAAACGCGATTACTACGAAGTCCTTGGTGTAAGCCGGGACGCAACAACTGAGGAAATCAAGAAAGCCTACCGGCGGTTGGCCCTACAGTATCATCCCGACCGGAACCCGGGGGACAAAACCGCCGAAGAAAAATTCAAGGAGATCGGCGAAGCTTACGATGTGCTCAGCGACTCTAATAAACGGGCTGCTTACGACCAGTACGGCCATGCTGCGTTTGACCCACGAGCACGTGTGGGCGCACAAACCTATGGGCCATTCCACGATCCATTCGACATATTCCGCGAAGTATTCGGTTCAGGCGTCGAGAGCATATTCGACGACATCTTCGGCACGGGCAGATTCGATCCGACCCGGCCCCAGCAAGGCGAAGACCTGCGTTACGACCTGGAAATCTCGTTCGAAGAAGCAGCGCGTGGGTGTGAAAAAGAAATTACAATCCGTCGCCTCGAAACATGCAGCGAATGCCGCGGCAGCGGCGCCGAGCCAGGCGCACGACTTCGCTCATGCACAACCTGCGGCGGCCACGGCCAAATCCGGCGCACGTTGGGCGGGTTCATTAACATTGCCGAGACATGCCCCCGATGCGGCGGCACAGGCCGCATGGTTGACAAAGTGTGCCGTGCCTGTCGCGGCGAAGGCCGCCAAATGCGATCTGCTAAAGTCAAACTCAGGATACCACCCGGTGTTGATACAGGCACAAGACTCAGGTCGGCCGGCAACGGCCAAAGTGGTCTGCGCGGCGGGCCACCGGGTGATTTATATGTGATCATCCATGTCAAACCACACGAGCTCTTCCAACGCGATGGTGATGATCTGATTTGTGAAGTGCCAATTAGTTTTGCGCAGGCTGCACTTGGCGCAGACATCGAGATACCGACACTCGACGGTAAAACCGCTATCCACATTCCGCCAGGTACACAACCTGGCACGCTTTTTAGACTCAGAGGCAAAGGCATTAAAAGCTTGCACGGAGACGGCACAGGCGATCTGCTTGTGCGTGTCAAGCTCGAGGTGCCAACGCACCTGAACGCCGCCCAAAAAGCCAAACTCCAAGAGTTTGCCGAGCTGTGTGACGAACGCGTTCATCCACTCGCACGCAGCTTTTTCGAGAAAGCAAAACGGTTGTTCAGGTGAACAAACCTACTCACAACCAGCCGTAGAATGTCGCAGTGCACCGACGCCGCATATAAAAATAAAATTGGCACGCACTCGCAGCGCAGCGCATGGCACCGGGTGCGGAAAACCAAAACTGACTTATGCACCGGTTCTATCTACCCCCTGAGCAGTGTGCTGGGTCAGAACTAACGTTGGCCGGCCCGGAGGCACATCATGCATTGCACGTGCTGCGCATTAAATCGGGTGAACGCGTCACTGTAGTTGATGGCTGCGGTACATACATCTTATGCAAGGTTGTGCATTGCACGCGCAACTCAGTCAGGTTTGCCGTGCTTCACAGAAACACGACCGAACCGCCCCCATACCGCATAACGATTGTTCAAGCTGTTACAAAGCCAAAGGCATTCGAGTTCATCATCCAAAAAGCAACCGAGCTCGGTGCTTGGCGGATCGTGCCTCTCGACACGGCGCGCACTACGCCGGAGTTAAAGCCCGGAACCATCACCAGTAAGCTCGCCAAATGGCAGCGCATTGCTATCGAGGCAATCAAACAGTCCGGTAACCCATGGTTGCCCAAGATCGAGTCGCCAGCATCGGTAAATGACCTTGTCGCACGCAAAGAACGATTTGACCTTGAATTGGTTGCCTGTCTGCATGGCAAACCCGTTCACCCACGCGAATGTTTGGCAAGTTACGTTGCCCAACACGGTAAATTGCCAAACACAATTTGCGTTTGGATCGGGCCTGAAGGCGATTTTACCACAGCCGAACTCGATATAATCACGACCAAACCTGCATACCCAATTACTCTGGGCCCACGAATCTTGCGAGCTGAAACGGCTGCGATTTATTGCCTAGCAATTCTAAACTACGAACTAACCGCGCCGGAGGCTCACCGCCAACTGTCACAGCCACAGTGAAAAACCACTACAGATGCTCCCGGCTGAACTAGACGCAGCTCGGCCAGCCAATTAATTTTATACGCGTGAATGAACTACTCATAGGCCTTGTGAGCGTGTTGCTGGCGACAAACCAGCCTGCCGCTATCAGCAACATCATTCGTTCGACAACCGGTATTGCAGTCACAATTCCCGATCCCAATGACCCGGTCGAAAAGGAATATCGCAAACTGCTCGAGCTCGATGACAAAGTATTGGAACAGATCGATGAGTTGATTCGGCAAAATCAAAACCATCCCCAACAAGAAGGCGGACTCAGCCCGGATGAGTTACGGAAAAAAATCGAAGCCAAACTTGAGCCTGTCCGGAAAGCGTACGAGGATTTCATCGCGCGTAACCCGAATCATGCGCGCGCCAGACTTGCTTACGGCAGTTTCCTCAACGACGCACGCGACGAAGACGGCGCAGTCAAGCAATGGGAAAAAGCACTCGAACTCGACCCTGCAAACCCAGCCGCATGGAACAACCTCGCCAATTACTACGGCCACCGCAGTCCGGTCAAAAAAGCTTTTGAATACTATGCGAAGGCAATCGAGCTGAATCCATTCGAGTCGGTTTACTATTACAACCTTGGCACCACGGTCTTTTTGTTCCGCAAAGATGCGATGGAATTTTATGGGATCACTGAGCAACAAGTCTTTGACAAGGCGTTGGCCCTGTACAAAAAAGCGTTGCAGCTTGACCCGAAAAACTTCGTCTTGGCTACTGACATTGCCCAAACCTACTATGCCATCAGACCAGTGCGAACCGACGCCGCAATTAAAGCATGGGAATATGCATTGGCTCTCGCCCCGGATGAAACCGCGCGCCAAGGCATTTACGTGCATCTGGCCAGGATCAAAATTAATGCCGGCCGATTCGACGAAGCACGTCAACACCTCGATGCTGTCACAAACTCGATCTACGACACGCTCAAGAATCGTCTCATGAGAAAACTCGCCGAGGAAGAAACAAAAGCAACTCAAACAAACGCACCGCCAACCGGTAACTTGAAACAAGCCGACCCATAGGCCTCAGACAGCCAAAGGCGCGCCCAACCCAATGAAACCAGCTCAAACTACAGCCAGCAGCTTGCCCGCTGAACCCCGATAAACAAGCCGGCTGAACTAACAGCCGCAACAAACGCCATATCAAGTCATGTTAACCTCAGGATACGTCCACGGCTATTCCGAAAGCGAATACACCCGGATGCGTGACCAGTCAAAAACCCTGGCTGAGCTGTTGCACTTTGATACGCGGTATCCGGCCGGCGCACACGTACTGGAAGCAGGCTGTGGCATAGGCGCACAAACAGTAATTCTGGCTGCAAACAATCCGCAAACGCATTTCACATGTATCGACATTGCCCCACAGTCAATTGCGCTAGCCACACAGGCTGCAGCCCAGGCAACCCTTAAAAACGTCACGTTCAAAGTTGCTGACATCTTAAACCTGCCATTTGCCGAGGGATCTTTCGATCATGTATTTGTGTGTTTTGTGCTCGAACACCTAAACCGGCCAATGGACGCGTTGCTAAACCTGAAACACGTGCTCAAGCCCGGCGGTACAATCACTGTGATCGAGGGTGACCACGGCTCAACATTCTTTTACCCGCGAAGCGAGCTTGCGCACCGTACAATCCAATGCCTCGTGGAGCTGCAGGCGCGTATGGGCGGTAATGCATTGATCGGACGCGAGCTCTACCCGTTACTCACACGCGCTGGGTTCAGAGACGTTACTGTATCACCACGGTTCGTTTACGCCGATCCAAGCCGACCCGAGTGGGTTGACGGATTCACCGAAAAAACGTTCATCGCAATGATCGAAGGTGTAAGCCAGCCTGTGCTTGACTCAGGCATGATCGACAAGCAGACTTGGGAACAAGGCATAACTGACTTAAAAGCAACTGCAGGTCCAGAAGGCGTCTTCTGTTACACTTTTTTCAAAGCAACTGCGCGCCGTTACGCCTGATCGTCGGGAACACAAAAGAACCGGCTGTCCACACGCTTACGCGCCTCGCGAGCACATGTGCAACTTGGGTACAGCACCGTGTGGTCTGGG
>FMJZ01000957.1_pt1 | contig 68640 bp, 53 predicted proteins | sample 1987881 | NCBI WGS metagenome assembly FMJZ01 (sample SAMEA4378227, study PRJEB15110) | soil metagenome | biome: soil; feature: Field; material: Soil | place: India | collected 2015-03-11 | depth 0 m
GGGGGGGCACAAATCTTGCATGTTCGTTCAACCGAATTGTTTTTTTACAGCGAGAGACAGGCTTTACCCATGGATTATATCGAGCTTTTCCACAATGTGTTGAAAGCGGCGGTTGAAAGCGCCGCTTCTGATGTGCACATTAAGGTCGGCACGCCGATTGTCTTCAGGATCAACAGGCAGCTTTACCCGGCGGATTTTCCGTACCCGGACTCCGCTTGCATAAAGGCGTGGGTCGAACATGCCGTGCCGGCGCATTTGAAAAGACGGCTTGAAGACGAACGTGAAGCCGATTTCTCGTACTACGCACCCGGCATAGGCAGATTCCGAACGAACGTTTTCCAGCAACGGGGCGAGTTTTGCTTCGCGATGCGTCATGTCAAAACCCGAGTGCCGAGCTTTGAAGAACTCGGTCTGCCTGAAATACTGAAACAAATTGCAGAGGCACAACGCGGCATAGTGATTGTGGCTGGGCCAAGCGGTTGTGGCAAATCAACTACGCTGGCCGCAATGATCGAGCATATAAATGCGAACTTCAAAAAACACATCATTACACTCGAGGACCCGATTGAGTACTTGTTCGAAGACAACCAGTCTGTAATCGAGCAACGTGAAATTGGGTTGGACACAGCCTCGTACCATCACGCGCTTAAACATGTGCTGCGCCAAGACCCGGACGTGATCATGATTGGTGAAATGCGCGACGTGGTCAGCATTGAGTCAGCAATGGCAGCGTGCGACACCGGTCACCTTGTGCTCACCACGTTGCATACCATCAATGCGCCGGCATCTGTAATTCGCATTTTGGACTTTTTTAAAGCTGAGGAGCGCGAACAGGTGCGGCGCCAACTGGCCGGCTCGCTTCGCGCAATCATTGTTCAACGCATGGTCAACACAATTGCTGGTGGTATAACACCCGCGTTCGAAATTCTTATTAATACACCCACCGTCAGGAAATTAATCGAGGAAAACCGACTCGAGAAGCTCGCCGCTGCAATTGAGACCGGAACTGAAGACGGCATGTTGAATTTCAATCAGTCACTGCTCCAACTTGTTCGCTCGGGCAAAATCACTGAAAAGGAAGCTTTGTCAAAAGCGCCCAACCCGCAATCACTCGAGATGAACCTGAAAGGAATTTTCCTAGATGACGGCCGCCGGATTTTGGGTTGAACTGCACGAGGAGTAAAAATCGTCGTGCCCGAGAATGGCTGCTGTGGACTTTTGCGCCGTGGTGAGCTTGGATCTCACAGCGCGTGCGTGTCAATCGAGTCGTGCCGGTATTAAACCGCGCTTGTGCAGGTAAGTTGCAATCATCTCCGCAGTCCGGTCAACCGCACCTTGGTTTTCGCGCACTACAAGTCGGGCAAACCTACCCATCTCAACTCGACGAGCCTCGTCTGATAAAAGCATAGCAAACGCTTCCTCAAGCTCAGCGGCATCTTTGACCTGAACTGCGCCGCCGCGCTCGACAAAGCTTTTTGCGATTTGCGCGAAGTTTTGCATGTTTGGCCCGAAAATAATCGGTTTGCCAAGTGCACCCGGCTCGATCGGATTTTGGCCGCCTTCGGCAGTGAGACTTTTGCCAACAAAAATCACCGTTGCACACTCATAAAACCGCCTTAGCTCGCCTGTTGTATTTACAAGTAAACAGTCCAGTTGCCCGGCGCTGAATTGCGTTTTATTAGTTATCTCGCTTCTGAACACGAAGCGTAACCCACGCGCTGCTAGCTCGCGTCCGACCTGTTTGCCCCGCTCGAAATGCCGCGGCACAACCACCAGAAACAGGTCCGGAAACCGCTTTCGCAGACGTAGAAAAACCTCTGCCATGATTGCTTCTTCGCCTGCATGTGTGCTTCCTGCTACAATGACACGTGCATCTTGGCCCACGCCGAGCTGGCGCAACATGCTTGGCACATCCAATAAGTGATGTTCTTCCAACACCGCAGCGTCGAACTTGATGTTGCCGACCACGTGGATTGCCTCAGGCCGACAACCCAGCTCGCGTAGCTTTGCTGCATCAGCCTCATTTTGTGCGCCTACACCGGCAAATGTTGCAAACAACGGGCGGAAGAAAAATCTTAGGCGCCTGTAACCGCGGTATGACCGCTCTGAGAGCCGTGCGTTAACTAGGAAAATCGGAACGTTACGTTTCTTTGCCTGCCAAATGAAATTGGGCCAGATCTCAGCCTCAACAAGTACTATTGCATCTGGGCCGATTACGTTCAGCGCGCGTTGGACATACCGCAACCTATCAACCGGATAGTAAATCTTCGTTATGCGCGACGGCAGCTTACGCTTTAGCTCGCCCATGCCGGTTGTTGTTGTGGTTGAGACTACGATTTTCGCCCCGGGTAAACGTGGTTCAAGCGCCTTGATCAACTGTGTGCAAACGTTGACCTCGCCCACGCTGACCGCGTGCATCCAGATAACAAACCGGTTAGTCAGTGCCTGCTTGATCTTGCCGTCGTACAGACCAAACCGCTGAAAAAAGTCTGTTCGCCAGTTGCCACGGCGCACCAGACGTATGAAATAATACGGTGCGCTTAACACCAGAAAAATCGTAAATAGCATGTTGTAAAGACGCATCATAAACTTAGCAGCAATCTAATTGTTTTGTTGCCGCCATCGCCCCCTTATGCGCCGGTTGCGTTGTAATGCGCATTGCAAGATTGGTCCCAAGGCCTTTGCGCAGCTTTATCAGGTGGTGTTGGCCTGTGTCTTTTATCATCGGATCACAAGCATGTTGCAATGCTTCAACTGCGGAAAAACAAAGCCCACACAACTATCAGCACAGGCAACATGAACGGTAAAGTGTACTTGAACACGTATCCAAGGAAAGTGGGTACGTTAATCCTCTGATGTTCCGCTATTGATTTGACCATAAAGTTTGGCCCGTTGCCAATGTACGTGTTTGCACCAAAGAATACCGCGCCAACGCTGATCGCAAGGATATAGTCTTTCAGTTGGCTGTTGCCAATTAAATATGCGAGTTCGATTTGTGTGCGGGTGAGACTCCCAGTAGCAAGTGCACCCCCGTAGTAGGTTTTTATAGCAGCCAGTGTGGTTGCTACTTGCGCTGGATATTGACCAAGCGCGTCCGCAGCCAACCAGCCGTGTACTTGAAGCAATTGTCGCACTTGTTCTATTGTTTGGCGGTCAACTGCAGCGCCAAAGGTTGCGCTCAAGAAACTCAAATACGTGGGTGCATTGTCCAGCACACTGGAAAGCAATCCGCAACCCCAGAAAAAGAAACCCGGCCCTGATAAACCTGCGCGCCCAGCGTTTAGTTGGAGCCAGTCCAATGCCGGCATCATCGTTGCGAAAATTCCGGCAAACAGCACCGCAACTTCTTTGATTGGGTGAAAGTTGAACCGGTTAGCTTCATGGATACGCTTGCCTGTGGTCAGATATGATGCCGTAGCCGCCCCGACCATGAGCGTCTCGCGCAAAAAGGCTGGCCGTTGAATAAACACCGCGCCGAGAATCACCCCAAGAAATGCAAGATTCCACAAGCCCTCAACACGCCATTCGTCAGGTGGCTCGGCGTGTTCGACCCGGACTTGTTTTGGCGCGCGCCGGTAGTTGAGCGAATCAATCACATAAAAAATTGCCAGCAACATTCCCACGCCTACCGCCCACATCGGCCAGCAATGCTCTGCCACCCACCAAAATGGGATTCCTTTCAAATACCCAAGGAACAATGGCGGATCGCCTATCGGTGTCAGACAGCCGCCCGTGTTGGAAACGATAAAGATGAAAAATACAATGTGATGTGCGGTGATCCGGTATTTGTTCATGCGGATCCATGGCCGAATCAAAAGCATCGAAGCACCTGTTGTGCCCAGCAGGTTAGCCACAATCGCGCCTATGCCGAGGTAAACCGTGTTTGCGCGTGGCGTAGCTTCGCCCTTTACGACAATGTGTATGCCACCTGACACAACGAATAACGACCCGATCAGTGCAATGAAACTGATATATTCGCGGGCAACGTCTAGAACATGGTGATACGCATGCAGTACGCCTAAGTAGTACAAAAGCGTAATTGCGCCCAGCCCTAATGCAACCTTGCCGTAGTGCCGTTGCCAGAGCTGCCCAACTACAAGTGGTCCCAGAGCTATTGCGCATAGCAATAGCGCAAACGGCACAATCATTGCTGGATTCGGATGTACGAAATCGGTTTCCACGGCCGCAAGGCTATGGACCAAAGAAAAACGGCGTCAAATACAAAGCCGCTCGGGATTAAGGCCAGCCGAGCTTGCCTTGCTAGAGCCAAATTCGTGCTTGAGTGCGGCAACTTAAGCGGTACTGTTGGTGTGAAATCTGACGGGACGTTCAACCAAACAGGCAACCAACATTCTGAACTGTGACAGACAGCCAGAGCAAAAAACCGCTGGTGATGGTTACTTGCCCGGCGTGTGAGGCGAAAGTTTTTATTCAGGGGGACCTGCCTCCGCTTTCGACGGTGCCCTGCACCAAGTGTGGCAAACCGGTTATGATGCCGCTGCGGTTGCGGCAGTTCGAGTTGCGCTCTGTCATAGGCGCTGGCGGCATGGGAATGGTGTATCGCGCCTTTGACACCGTGCTCGAACGGTGGGTTGCGGTTAAACTGATGAAGAAAACCCTCGTAAACGACCCGAAAGCGCTCAAACGGTTTTATCGCGAAGCACGCGCTTGTGCCTCACTCAACCACACAAACATAATCCACATCTACAATTTCGAAGAGTGGGAAGGCCAGCCGTACCTCGTAATGGAGCTGGCAGACCAGGGCAGCCTTGATTCGCGCATCGAAAAGCTCGGCAAACTGCCTGAACTGGACGTACTCGATATAGGGATAAAAATTGCGTCTGCCCTTGCACTGGCTCTCAGACACGAAATCCTGCACCGCGACATTAAGCCGGGTAACATATTGTTCAACGAGGATAACGAACCGAAACTTGTTGATTTCGGCCTGGCACGAAAAGTTGGCGCCGACCTTGATCCGGAAGAGGCTGCCTGGGCTACGCCATATTACGTTGCGCCGGAAAAAATCAGACGCGAAAAAGAAACCTTCCTTTCAGACATGTACAGCCTCGGCGGCACGCTCTACCATGCCTTGACAGGTCACGTGCCGTTTGAAGCGCCCACCATTGACGAGCTCGTTGCGGCACACGTTCAAACTCCGCTTACGCCGCCGAACCTCGTTGTGCCAGAAATTACCCAGCCTACAAGCGACGCGATTGTTAAAGCGATGGCCAAACACCCGGCCGAACGATTTCAGAGCTATGACGAGCTGATCATGGCGCTCAACGCTGCCCGCAGCCAGTTACTCGTCAAACAATACACGCAAAAAGAACCTGCAAAACGCAAACCCAGTTGGTGGCCGCTTTAGCCGGTTGCCAGTCCTCAAAAGACTCCCGCATGCTGCAATGGACACCGCGGTGACCTTGCTACTTAGGCCGACCTATGCCAAGGGCAAAACCGCGGTCACAAAATGGTGTGCGACGTGACCAAAACCGCTCGAAATGCAGCGGTAACTGCGCGGTTATTCAGATTTCTTCTCTTTTTCGGGCGCGGCTGGGCGTTGTTGTCTGCCCTCGGCAGGCACTATCCGCACTGAAATCAGCTCAAGCTTACCTTCCTCGGTCTTCCTGAACTGTCCGGTGACCATGTCGCCTACTGCAATTTCGTCGAACGTGGCGGGTTTACCGGCCTTCGTAATACGCGTCGAGGACGTCATCTGAAACGTGCGTTGTCCTACCTTGATCGTCATGTCTGTCTTGTTGACTTCAACAACACGACCGCGGAACGGTGCAGTGTCACGTTTCGGTTTTGCTTCCGGTGCCGAAGGGGCTTCGGATTTTTCACCTTCCTTTTTCTGTTGAGCCGGCAGTTGCGTTGCAACGCTCAACGCAAGCACTGCTGACAAACCAATTAATGCGAGATTCCTTATTAATGGTCTCATAGTCATGTTCGGTTGTCGGTTTTCTTTGGTAACGACCAAACAGCTTAAATATCCAAATCGAGGCTGCTTCCACAGTCAAGCTTTACCTTGAATACAGTTTGAGCTGTGTTGTGCAAGGCGCCAAGCTTGGCTTGCAGTAGTGGATACCGAACCACGGCAACGGTAAATCCGACATGCAACGCGCCTTGACTGTCAGGCACAGGTTGCCTACGTTGGCATGCTTGCTGGCCGGTACGAGGTTGCTGCGGGATAAAAACTCGACGATCGGCGCAGTTAGAACTTACTTAATCGCTGTGAACGTTACAATTGAACAACTTGCCCCGTGCAAAAAACTGTTGCGGATCGAGCTTGACGCACAGACGGTTGAAGCCACATTCGAGTCTGTAACTAAAGACTTTCAGCGTGTGGCAGCGTTGCCTGGGTTCAGACCAGGTAAAGCACCCCGTGAGATGATCCTTCGCAGGTTCGAAAAAGAAATCGAACAAGAGGTCAAAGAAAAGCTCATCAACGATTCGTACCGCAAGGCTTTAGAAGAGCAAAAGATTGATGCGATCGGGTCGCCAGACATCGAGGAGATACAGTTCGTACGCGGCCAACCGTTTGTGTTCGCAGCAACTGTCGAGACTGCGCCCGAGTTCGAGTTGCCCGAGTACAAAGGGCTGCCGGTCAGGCGTGAAATTGCATTTGTGACTGACGACGATGTCACACGCGCACTTGAAATGCTGCGGCAAAAACAGGCTACGTTCCAAATTGTTAATCGGCCTGCCAAGCCTGGTGACGTACTTGTGGTTCACTACACCGGCACGTGCGACGGCACACCGATCAACCAGTTGGCGCCTGAAGCCAAAAGCCTCGGTGAACAGAAAAATTTCTGGATCGGGACCGAGCGAGGCGATTTTATTCCCGGGTTTGCCGAGCAGTTGTTTGGTGCTCAAGCCGGCGAGAAACGGACTGTCACGATAGATTTCCCGCCGGACTTTTTCGCCAAGGAATTGGCTGGTAAAAAGGGTGTTTACGAGGTTGAAGTAATCGAGGTCCGCGAGAAGATTTTGCCTGCCCTCGACGATGCATTTGCCAAGTCGTGGGGTGCCGAGAACCTTGAGGCACTTAAGCAGGGTGTCCGACGCGACCTCGAAAAAGAGCTTCAGTACAAGGAAAATCGGTCCGTGCGCACACAAATTATCCGTGCATTGCTTGACCGTTGTAATTTTGATCTGCCGGAAAGCCCGGTCGCAGCCGAGACACGCAATGTCGTGTATGATATCGTGCGCGAAAACGCGCAACGCGGTGTGCCGCGTGAGTTGATCGAACAGCAAAAAGACCAGATCTACGCTGCTGCGACGCGCAGTGCCAAAGAACGGGTGAAGCTTGCTTTCATTATCCAAAAAATCGCAGAAAAGGAAGACATCAAAGTTTCCGAAGAAGAAATCCTGCGGCGGGTTCATGCCATGGCAACGCTTTATCAGATACCAACCGAAAAATTCATCAAAGACCTGCGCAAAAGAGGCGGTCTGATCGAGATTTACGACCAGATCGCGACGGAAAAAGTCATTGATTTCCTCCAGGCAAACGCACGCTTCGAAGAGGTGCCGGCTGACAAGCGACAACCTTGAGCATTCGCGCTGCCTGCAAATAACAGCTCAACGATTCAACTACAGGGCGCTTTCGGCACACAAAAGCTCACACAATTTACCCGAGTCATTGGCAGGTTGGAGAATTTGCGCTCAGGTGCTGCTGTAAAGTCGTTGCATTTGCCGTGCGGTACTGACGGCTTGAGTCGCTGTCTGTAGCGTAGTCCTGCCATATGCTCCTACTAAAAAGGCTACATGCTGAATTCTGCGCCAACACCGAACAGGCTAAAGCCTGCACTACAAACCAGCTTGGGCTGAGTTACGCCCTCGGTTCCACCAACCAGATGAGGGACCTGTTACTATTGCCAGGGGTCCGGGCAATTTACTGTATGCGGCCGAATTTACGCTCGAGCTCGCGGTAGTTGATCTCGATCATGGTTGGCCGACCATGCGGACACGTGTATGGCATTGCGCACCTGCGCAAATCTTCAACCAGTTTCTCGAGCTCGGTGGTTGACAACGTGTCATGCGCTTTGACAGCAAGGCGGCAGACTGTCTTTGCAACTGCCTGTTCACCCAGACGCATTGAACTGAGTTCTTTGCCAGCGGCCTTCAACTCGTCAACTAGATCAAGCACAAACCGACGGGGCTGGCTCGTCCTGACGAACGGCGGCAGTGCGTCTAGCAAAAAAGTGCGTTCGCCAAATTCGCTCAACCCTACCCCAAGCCGCACCAGCACAGACAGGTGCTCACGCACAAACTGCGCATCTCGGGGCGCCAGCTCGATTGTTTCCGGTAAAAGCAACCGTTGCGACGGCGCAGTGTCGCCCTGCTCGAGTCTGGTTAACATCTGTTCAAACAATACGCGTTCGTGCGCTGCATGTTGGTCGAGCAACACAAGCCCACGATCCGATTCAAACACAACATACAACCGGCCAATTACGCCCACAAACCGCAATGGCACGTCGAGCAACGGAACTGCCTCGGTCGGGGCCTTTAATCCTGGTGTGCCGGTCTGGGGCGCAGGCAGAGGGGCGGCAACGGTCGGCTGCTGCGTGTTCGTAAAACCCATTCGCAGTGCCGGCTGTTGTGGCGCCGGCAAATGCGGTTTCGGCGGCAATGGAAATTCCGGCAATGGCGGCGTCGAGTCAGCAGGCGCAGCTTCTGGTTGCTCAGGTCTCGGTTGTTCAGGCGCCGGTTGGATTGTGTGCCCCGGCAGTGTAGGTGCATATGCTTGGTGGCTTCCAGGTAACTGCCCATGCACGGCGTGGAAATTCAGCAGTGCATCTCGCACTGCCCGGACAACAAACCTGCGTACCTCAGACTCGCGGTGAAATTTCACCTCGCGCTTTGTTGGGTGAATGTTAACGTCAACCGCCGCAGGATCTATTTCAACAAACAGGCAACAGACCGGATACCGCCCTTTCATGAGCGCGGTGTGATACCCCTCGAGCAGCGCCAGGTTCAGCCCGCGATTTTCGATCGGGCGCCTATTGACAAACAAGTGTTGGTCCTGCCGAGTCGCACGCGATACACCGGGCGCACCTATAAAACCCCACAACTGGACCTGCGATTTTCCATTTACGATTCGCCGCGGTCGGCCGCCATCAGCCGGCGGTTCTTCAATGTCGGATTCGCCCAACTCAGCAGTTGAGTTGACCTCCAACATTTGTTCTTCCCCGAGTAACGCACGCAACCGCTCGCGTACGGCCGCAAGGCGCGAGTTAATGCTAGGACCGCATTTTGCAGCCGGCAGTTGCCAAACTGTGCGTCCGTCCTTTATGAACGTAAATCCAACCTCTGGAAATGCCAGTGCTGCCAGCATAACGTACTCCTGGACATGTGCAGCTTCGGTTTCGTCGCTCTTAAGGAACTTACGCCGCGCCGGTACGTTGAAGAAAAGCTGGCGCACTTCAACACTTGTGCCCGGCGGGCAACCCGCAGCCTTTACTTCAGCTATTTTACCTCCGTTAACAACGATCTGCGTGCCCTCGGGCGATTCGACGCCACGTTCGCGCGTGCTCAGGATGAGCTTGCTGACACTTGCAATACTTGGCAGTGCTTCACCGCGAAAACCTAGTGTGCCAATTGCAAACAAGTCTTCTGCGGAGCGTATTTTGCTGGTTGCATGTCGTTCGAGGCTCAGCAGGGCATCATCTCTGCTCATGCCGATGCCATCATCGGTCACCCTAATCAAACTGCGCCCACCGGTCTGTATCTCAACGGTTATCCGGCTTGCTTGAGCGTCCAGTGCGTTTTCGACAAGTTCTTTGACCACACTTGCCGGGCGCTCGACCACCTCGCCGGCGGCAATCTGATTTGCCACATGCTCAGGCAAAAGTCGGATACGGTTCATCGCGGGAAAAAGGTTTCTGCTTACATGCCGCGCCGACGGCCGGTTGCCTGTAAAGTTTTTGCGCGTCTTCTACGGCGCTGCATTAAGCTGCCAAAGGTCATTTCCAGATCGGCAATGCAAAGGCAAATACTGCGCCGCCCCCGGGCATGTTTTGGCCCCAAATTCGGCCGTGATGGTCTTCCACGATTCTCTGGCAGATTGACAACCCAAGCCCGGTGCCGTGCGCTTTGCCGAAGGTTGCAAACGGCTCGAAAAGCCGCTCCTGAACCTCAGGCGGTATACCGGGGCCAGTGTCACTGATCTCGGTGATCACCTCGGCCTCGGTCCGACCGAAGCCGAGCATCACCCGACCGCCGTTTGGCATTGCATCGGCTGCATTATCACACAAGTTATAAAACACGCGCCTAAGCCGAGCCGGTTTCATCGCAACCATCACATTGGGCGGCCGGTTTATAACCACCAACTGCACGTTCCGCAACTCAAGCTCAGGCTGAATATCCGCAATGGCGTGCTCGACAAAGGCGGGGTAATTGACCGGCTCAAGCTTAAGTTTTGATTGTTGCGGTTGGGTAAATTCCATGATGTCATTCACCAGTTCGCTAATGCGATTTAACTGGCGCCGAATCCGCGCCTCTGCAGCCTGGCGCGCTTCTGAATTCATGGTTGCGGTATAGGCTGAATCCAAGCTCAGACTGATAATGGCAAGCGGATTTTTTAGATCGTGCAACACTGCACGGGCGAGCTGGCCAACTGCAGCAAGACGCTCATTTTGCACAAGCTGCCGGACATGCTCACGGTCAAAATCTCGGAGTCGTTGGCTCACAAGACGCAACAACCTGAGTGACAAACGCGGTACCCGCTCTAACAACCCGAGCATCACATTTCGCGGGATGAAATACAGCGTTGTATCACGAAGCGCAACTGCAGCAGCAGAACGCGGTTTCTCGTCAACTAGCGCAAGCTCGCCAAAAAAATCACCCGGTCCATATCGGGCGAGACTGCACCTGTGCGCATCTGCAACCACCCCGTAAATTTCAACTGCACCATCCCCAATGACGTACAGTCCGTCGCCGGGGTCGCCCTCGCTGAAAATTTCCTGCCCAGGCAGATACCGGCGCTCTTGAACTGCCTGTTGCACAATCGCCAGCGCAGCAGGATCAAGTCTGCTGAACAGCTCGCACTTTTCGATTGACGCCACGGCAGCAGTTTAAACGCAGCAACCGACCCGTAAAGCACCAAACAAACCGTTGACCGCAAGGGAGTGTAATTACTCGGGATGGTCAAAGGGGCAAACCGGTAGGACGTTGTTGCATGACTCAAATTAAGAACCGGGGCAATCCATGCGCAAGCGCATTAGAAACGCGCTTGACTCATGTCGTGCACGCCGTTTAGGTTTGAGCCGGACGGTGGCTGTAGCTCAGCCTGGTTAGAGCCCCAGACTGTGGATCTGGTTGTCGCGGGTTCGAATCCCGTCAGCCACCCCATCATGCTCAATGCCCTGCTGATAGCCGGGGCGAATCCGGACAGTTCACCTGGCTCTCTGTTGCTTAGCTGAACAACAGACCTGCAGCCATCAACAAAGGCGTCAGGATGTTCACTGCCACATTCGCCGCCATATAGGGCACCAGTTTCCTGATGTCCTGTGCGTATCGGTACGCGCCAATCGCGGCCGGTACCGCAAACACTACAGTTAACAATCCTGCTAATGTAGCTTGCGGCAGGTACGCGCCCAGCACACCAACCACAATCGTCAAGTAAGCCAGCAACAGAAATGCGCCATACACAAGGCTGCTTGCGCGTAGCCCGGCCACAATCGGCAGATGCGCCCGACCCACACGGCGGTCTGCCTCAACATCGGGAAATTGATTCAACAGCAAAAGGTCGCTCACGAGAAAAAACGGCACCAACGACGCAACCAGCGCAGTCCAGGTGTATTGGCCAGTCAGTGCGAAATTTGTGCCCATCACCATTAACGGTCCGAAGCCTAACCCGGGCGCAATCAAGCATACCAGCGCTTTGCGCGTGATCCACACCGTGTAGAGAGCAATTAAAAGCAACCCGGCCAGGCCCAACGGCAAAAGCCATAGCCCGCGTAACCACAGAAAATACACGCCCACAAGCGCCGTGATTGCAAATGAGATCACCCCTGTCGCGAGTGCTTTCGGAGCAAAATCAGGTTTCTGCGGTAGTGTACCGCTGCCACCGCTGAACGGGGTTCGTTGCGTTTGAAAATCAAGACCGCTCTTGAAATCGAAGTATTCGTTGAGTGCATTTACGCTTATGTGCGCTGCCAGTGCACCGATCAACACAATCACAACATCCAATACACGCACACGTCCTGTTGTCCAGACTGCCGTTCCCACGCCCAACGCCACACAGGCCGGTGTGAGAATCAGAAACGGCACGCGCATTGGGCCGAGCAAATGTTTCAACTGGCTCATAACCGTTGCTGCGTTGTTGTATCCGGTTTGTTTGTGTCCAAGGAATTGTTTGCGTTGGCCAAAACCAGCCACGAACACGCCCTGTCTGCAAGCCAAAAATTGTTGCAATAATATTGCCGGCGGCCTTGAGTTTGCATTGACGCGCGCTGTAACAGCTGGTGGCTGGTATGCGCACTAATCCAGCTTTCTCAGAGTCGAGTCCGGTGAAGGGCCGCCCGTGCACTGAACAAGCTTTGGATTTGAGTGGATCACACGCTTGAGCCGAGCACAACTCTTGCACAATGCCTCAGGCGCGCGCCCCAAGCTTGCAGATCGCCTGGTGCAGTGCGCGTTCGACTTGTTCTTTTCGAGACGTTGCGGTGATCTTGTGCCCGTCAAGCTCGGTAACGTAAAAGCTGTCAATTGCAGCGCCTTTCTCGGTGCAAATCCGAGCGGCGGAAATGTTCAGACCTAATTCGCTCAACGCGTGCGAGACTGCGTACAACAGCCCGAGCCTGTCTTCGGTCTCTATTTCGATCACAGTAGCAAGCTCGGAAGCGTCGTTGAAAAACTCGATTCGTGTTGGAATTCGTTCGCCTTCATATGATTGATAGATGCCACGGCCGGGCTGTTGTTGAGCAATAAGTGTGGCAAGTTCAATCGGTTCGTCACACAAGACCTTGCTGAGCAGCTCGTCAAACCGCTGTCTTTGCGGTTGTGACGCAAGCGCGCCTGTCTGTGCGTCAACGACAAAAAATGTGTCAAGCGCAATGCCGTCTGAGCGGGTGAAAATCTGCGCGCTGAGTATGTTCAAGCCTACCGCGCTGAAAGAGCCGGCTATTTTACTGAACAGGCCGGGCCGGTCCGTAGTGCAAACCTTGGCTGCAGTACAGCCGCGATCGGGGTAACTGCGCCAGCGTACAAGTGGTTGACACACACCGTTTCGATTTGCTGCACGCATCTGTGAGTACTGCCGCACAAGTCGGATGTCTTCGGCTATTTCGGTGGCAGTTTGTACTTCAAAATAGCGTGGGTCCAGTGCGTCAAAGTGCGTTTGAACCTGTTTTTGGCTCGAGCGCGTTGGCATCAGCTCACGCACCTGTGCCATCAAAAATTCGCGTTTCTTCTGCTCGGTTTGCGCGTATTCACCGCCACCCAGCAACACGTCTAGCGTCTTGCGGTACAGACGCCATAAAAGCGAGTTTTTGAAACTGTTCCAGAGCCGTTCGCTCGTTGCCTGCGCGTCAGTAAAGGTCAGCAAAGCCAAAGCAGCAAGTGTGGCAGGCGTTTGAACAACCTTGGCAAAGTGCCGGATCACAGCCGGGTCGGCCAGGTCACGCAATTGTGAGATGCGCGCCATATCCAGGTGGTGCGCAATCAACCTGTGCAATGTTTCCGTTGCATCGGCATCAAGGTTGAGCCGACGCGCAACACGTAGCGCAAGCCTACAACTGTTTGCAACGTGATTCCCGTGTTCAACCCCCTTGCCGGTGTCGTGCAAAAGCAGCGCAAGATACAACAGCTCAGGCCGCTCGAGGTTGCGGAAAAGCGCGCCGTACTCGGCGTGTGGCATGTGCTTGGCCTCACAAAGCCGGTCTAATTGTTCGATGCACATCAGGGTGTGCTCGTCAGCGGCGTATTGATGATAAAACTCGTGCTGCACAAGACATGTCAGCCGACCGAACTCAGGCATGTACTTGCCGAGTAGCCCGACCTCGTGCATTGGGCGCAGTGCATGGGCAACACTGCCACGCTGTCGTAAAATCGAAAGAAATGTCTCTGCAACATGTGGGTCTTGTGCAAATGCGCGGTCGGCCAGGTAAAGCCCGTTGCGAATGAGCTGCCTAAGGTCAGGATGCAACTGTGCGCGGCGCTGTTGCGCGTACAGAAACACGCGCATTAACCGGCGCGGTTGCTCGCTAAACACGCGGCTTGACTCGTGCACGATCTGGCCATCGTAGAACCTGAATCCGTCAAGCACGTTATCTTTGCGCGCCAAGCCGGCGCGTGTGCCGAACAGGTGTCCGAACGGCAGATGCCGCGTTTCAGCCGGGCCAGGTGCCATTCGCTGTTCCAACGTACGGCTCAGCAGATGAATGTTTCGCATGTGCATGTAAAGCACGCGCATGAACTTCTCGATCCGTAAGCTCGGCGAGCGATCTTTGTACCCGAGGTTATAGGCTACGGCCGGCTGCAAATTTTTCGTCAGTGCATCCACAGGCCGATTTGCGTGATAGTGCATTTCGGTCCGCACACGCAGCAGGAAATCATAAGCTGCATCTAGCTGTTTATGCTCTGCGGCACTGATAAAGCCGCGTGCTTCCATTTCCTCAAGCGTGCGTACACGATACTTGAACCAAGCCATCCAGAGCAGGTTTTGGTAATCACGCAACCCGCCGCAGCCGTTTTTAATGTTTGGCTCTTGCATGCAGGCTGAGTTGCCAAACTTTGCGCGGCGCTCGGTCTGTTCGGCCAACCGCGCTTTAAGAAATTCATCTTCGTGCCCAACGACACATCTTTCCAGAATGGCCTGTTCGAACTGCTCGAACAACTGTGCGTCACCAGCAATCAGACGCGCTTCGAGCATCGAAGTTTTCGACTGCATGTCGCGGTTCGCCAGCCGCACACATTCGTCAACGCTGTGAACCACATGCGACACCTTCAGTCCCATGTCCCAGAGCGGGTATAACACCTGGCGCACCACAGTTGCGATTGGTGAGCCAGCCGCAGTTGCAGCTTGTATCTTACCGGCGTGCAAAAACATGAAATCAATGTCGCTGTGCGGGTTAAGCTCAGCCCGGCCATAGCCGCCCAGGCCAACCAATGCAAGTGACAGTTGCGCTTTTGTCTCTTGTTGCGCGAGCATGTTGATTGCTGCATCCCATAAACTGCGCAACACAAGGTCAATGACAAACGCTCGCGCTTGGCACAACTCACGCCCGCCACCGCCAGCGCGATGCAGCAACTTAAGCCGGTGTGTCTCGAGCTTAATGAACGACTTGAACCGTCCCAGTTCAGCAGTTGCACTCCTGCCTTTTGGTACGTTCAAGCGCGCTTGAGCGTCAGCGCGAATTTTTCTTAGCAAATCCTGCACGCACAAATAAAGTGTGCGTAACGCGCCTCGGATGCAAGCATGCGAAAAATTGTCGGTGGCCAGGCCTAAAACACTGTGCGCACGCCAGCCACAGCCCGCCCAGCAAATGGCCGTGCTCGCCGTAGCATAGGCAAACCGTTACTCATCCCAATCCAGGTCCATGATGTCATCGAAAAAAGTGCTGTCCCGGAAATCCAAGTCCAGCGTAGAGTTGAAAATCTTGGTGCGTTCCTCGGCGGGAACACCCATCTGGGCAAGCCATTGATCGGCTGCCTGGCGATTGAACCTTTGCCATGTGCCGCCCACTATTCTGATCAGTTTGGTCCGCTGGTTTGCATCGGAGATTTCAGAGACCCACTTGGCTGCATTCTCTGGGCTGCGCCATAACTCCTGCATTGCGATGGTACGCACGCTACTGTCGCGGTCTTTGCCGGCAGGCAACTGGCGCACCCAGGCGCCGGCCGACTCGGGGTCTTTTGCCGCCCAAATCCCAACAACGCCCGTCACAGCACGCGCACGCGCTTCGCCAGAGGGAAATGCACTCACCCAGTTTGCGGCTGCAGCAGGGTCTTTGCGCGCCCAATGCATGGCGACGGTCGCCGCGGCGCGGTTTTGCGCGTCACCGGTAAGCATCGTGCTCACCATTCGCGCGGCTTCTTCGGGCGACCTCCGCGCCACAGCAGTGCACAGCCCCTCGATAAACCCGGTGCGAAGCGGGCCTTCGGGCAGGTCACTCAATTTAGCTTTTGCATCCGCGACGGATTCCCTCGCCCATGCGGCGCCAATTGCGCGCGCGGCTTTTTCTTGTTCATCAGCGGGCAATGTCTGCGCGTAGGCAACCGCAGCTGCGGGATCGTTCCGGGCCCATTCGGCGAGGATTTTCTGTTGGGCTTCAGACCGGATTTCACCCTGTGGTAGTTCGCTCAAAACCGCAATTGCAGTCGGGATATCTTGGGAAGCTAGGCTACTAACCATCTGGCTGAGAAACATTTCTCGGGTCGAACCCTCAGGCAGTGTGGCCAGAAGTTTTAGGCCGGCCAGCGGGTCTTGCGCAGCCAGGTGAAACCCCAAAATGTTGATGGCCTGTACACGTGCCTGCCCGGCTGGCATGTGCTCGAGCAACTTCAGCGCCCCTTCAACGTCATCGTGTGCAAGCGACAAGATTGCCCTTTGCAACGCGTTAGCGCGTTCCGATTCAGGTAATTGATTTGCCAATGCAATTGCTTTTTCAACGTCATTCTGCGCAATCTCGCCAATGAATTTACGCAAAAGCGTGTCTCGCAGGCTTGGATCAGCCAATCCATTAAGGAACGCTTCAACCTGGCTAAGGTCCCGCTCACACCAACTGCGCAGAATCGAGCCAAGCAACGTCTCGCGCTCGGGCGTGTCGCCCAACCCAACCGCATACTCGGCAGCTGCCTTGGGCGCATCTGCGGCCCAATGGTAAATTATTGTTTGGAGGGCGTACCGCTTGGCTGAGCTTGACTTAAGCGATTCAGCCCAATGCAATGCCTGCTGTATATTTTTTTCGGCCATGGCCCGCGCAACATCCGGCACCAACTCATCAAAGAGTCTCCGGTCAGTCACACTCCCCAAAAGTGTCGCAGCCCGGCCCGGATCGTTCTCAGCCAGTTGTTCGATCACACCTTTAACAGCCGCGCGCCAATCGGCCGTGTTGCCTAGGCTGTTCGCCCACGCCATGGCACCATCCGGATCGTTCTCAGTCCAGCCCCTTGCAATCCCTGAAATCGCCTCACGACGCACCGCTACAGACTTGAGATTATTGACCGCTTGAATTGCGGCTTGTGGGTTTTTTCTACCCCATGCGCGGCACACCTCACCGACACGCCAACGCAGCATACTGAAATCGGCGTTGGTTGTAACCAACTCAAAAGCAAGTGCAGGGTTTACTTCAGCAAGTTCATCTGCCAATTCCAGAAGTGTTTCTCTGCGCTTTTTCGGGTCTGCGATCTGCTGCGCATAAGCAAGGGCACCCTGCGGGTCTTTCTCGGCCCACCCGGCAACAACAGCTACATTGGCTGAATCTCGTTCGCTGGGGTCGGTCAGCGACACTGCTGCAGCTAAAGCACCGGCCGGGTCCACCTTGGCCCATTGCCTGAGCAACGCATCGCGTGCGTTAGTGCGCAGCCGTTTATCGGGTATTGCCTGGATCTTCGGGAAAATCGCTGCAGCAGTCGCAGCATCCACACCGCGCATCACCTCGGCCCACGCGTGCACACAACCATCCCATTCTTTGCGCTGCGCTTTTGCAAGGACCACCTCGATTTCGCTGGCCGACCGGCTAAAGAGCCGTTCGTCAGCAGGTTGCTGATCCGGCTTGGTCGCGTCTTGTCCGCTGGCACCTGCGCTTTGGCCGACCCCCATTTGAGCGGGCTGCCGAATTGAGTCATCACTAAAGGTACCGGAGCGTTTTGCCAGTATGTACCCGGTGACCATGCCCACACACAAAGCCAGAAAAACGGCAGTCAAGTTTGTTTTCATGGTTTCAAGGTTAAAGGCTTTAGGCCGAGACCACGCGCAAGCCAAAACGATGGAAAATGGTCTTTTCCCTCACACCCGCGCGCGCCCTATGTTCACCATTGCCACTTATGGTTTGTTGGGCCGTTACTCTCAGACCCATGGCCGTACTGGTACAACGGTGTAGCATGGTTCTTCCCACCTCAAGCAAAAACTGCTTTGCAATTGCCATTAACCCGGCGCTTTCGAGCAAAACAACTGAACCATCACCAACGGCGCCGTGTCCAAAGGATTGTCGAACAGTATTGGTCTGCTAAATTTTAATCCATGCCAGCCGATCCGGATGCAATCCTCATGAGCCGCGTCAAGCGGGGCGACACCCGTGCATTCGCCGAGCTGGTTGACAAGTATAAACAGCAAATCGTTAATTTTGTCGCGCGCATGGTAGGGGATGAAACCGACGCCGAAGACATTGCGCAAACAGTTTTTGTCCAAGCCTACCGCTCAGCACGCCGGTACCGTGAGTCGGCCAGGTTCAGCACCTGGATTTACACAATCGCGCGCAACTTTTGCCTTAACGAACTGCGGCGACGCGCGCGGCATCCGGCCGAACCGCTCGAGCTGGCTTCTCCGGGCCAAGAACAACAACCTGCCCGACAGTTTGAGGATACCCGCACAACAGCGCCGCCGGCTGTGTTGCTGCAAGCTGAGCTTGAGGAAAAAATCGAGCAGGCACTCGCCGAGCTGCCGCCAACCCAGCGCATGGCAATTTTGCTGTGTCGCGACCAACAACTTAGTTACGAAGAAATCGCAGCTATTCTTGGTTGTTCGATTTCTGCGACCAAATCTCTCATTTTTCGCGCGCGCGTCACGCTCAAGGCGCGGCTCAAGCCGTACCTGCAGACAGGTGCGTGGAAGCAGACCGAAAAACCGAGCAACTTTGGCCCGGCAACGGTTTAAGTATCTATGGCAATGACTGCACAAAACAACAACGCACATAAGAAGCTGATCGAGGCACTTTGGCGGCGCAAGCTGACCGAAGCCGAGGCTGCCCAGCTCCGCGCGTGGTTGGCTGCGCATCCTGAGGCAGTTGAGGATTTGGCTGCTGATGAACAACTGACTGTTGCGCTGGCCCGGCTGAACGATAAACCGGTGTCGGCAGACTTCACCGCGCGCGTGCTTGAAGCCATTGAACACGAGACACCACGAGGCGTGTCTATTGTGGATTGGCTGGTTGACCGGGTTGCGAGGCTGCGCCGGGTACCCAAGGTGGCTCTGGCAACACTTGTGTTGTTGTTGTGCATGTTTGGCGCGCATCAATACAGGATCACCACCCGGGCACGGCTCGCCGAAAGCGTTGCTATGCTCGTGAAGGTTGATCAGTTGCCGGGCCCGGATGTGTTGATTGACTACGACACAATCCGAAGGTTCAGCACATTACCACCTCCGGACACCGAACTGCTTGCGCTGTTGAAATGAGTCTCGCGCGACGACACAGTTGCGCATTATTTGTTGCGGTTGCAGGTGCCAGTTTTGCTGCGCTTGCCGGCAGGGCAGGTGCATTGCAAGACATGCATCAGACCCAACTCACTGCAGCGGCGCCTGCTAAGGCAACGTCTGAAGTGGCCCAACCAAGCAAGGGTTTGGCACGTTCGCCAGTTGAGCTGTTCCGGGCGATGCTCGATGCCGAGCCGGATGAGCTTAACAGATTACTTGCTGAACGGCCCCCCGAAAAACGCGAGCAATTACTGGCCAAACTGCGCGAGTACCAGGAAATGTCGCCGGATGAACGCGAACTGCGCCTGCGCGCAACCGAATTGCAGTGGTACCTTGTGCAGTTACTGCCTTTGAAAGGCCCGGAACGCCAGATGCGGCTTAAGGAAGTGCCGGCTGACATACGGCGGTTGGTCGAGGACAGGCTTACGCAATGGGAGATTTTGCCGCCGCCGTTGCAGGACGAACTGCTGCAAAATGCAGAAACGCTGCGTCGTTACCTACGACTTGACACCGGTAACCCCGCGCCGCGGCCGCCAGATGAATCAACACGCAAAGCACTCAGCAATACATACAAGTTTTTCGAGTTAACTGAGCACGAGCAGAAAGATGTGCTAAGCATGCTTTCTGAAACCGAGCGCCGCCAGATCGAACGCGCGCTTGAATCGTTCCGCAAATTGTCGCCAGAGTTGCGCGCGCGGTGTATTCGTGCCTTTGGGAAGTTCGCCACAATGCCCTCCGAGCAGCGCGAGCAATTCCTTAAAAATGCCGAGAAATGGAAAAGCATGACGCCCAGCGAGCGCCAGCGTTGGCGTGAACTCGTGCGCCAAGTGCCAATGTGGCCGCCTGAACCACCCGCATTGTACGAACCGCCGTTGCCGCCGTTGCCACCTTTACCGCCTGACTTCGATCTATCCTCAGCAACAAACGCCGCTGCTGAACCGCCAAAGTAACTCCACACGTTGTCTGCTGGACACGATCTCGGTTTTGCGTCACTACAATTGCACATTTGCAATTGGACAGGTGCGTCGGAGTGATTTGCACCATTTGCAATGTTGGTGTATTCAAACGGCATGAAAAACCGGCTTGCTCAAGCGCGGCTGCTGCCGTCCACGTCTTGCGCGCGTACAATTTGCTGGCCGGCTACTTGATCAGGCACAATGCATCCAACGGCGTTTAACCTGGGATCGTTAACCGTCACCTGGTACGGAGTGATGGTTGCAGTTGCATTTTTCGTTGGGCTGTGGCTGGCCACACGCCGCGCACGACACAGTGAAATTGCACCACAGCACGTGGCGGATCTTGGTCCATGGCTGATCCTCGGTGCAATAGCGGGCGCACGCGCAATGTACGTTGTCATGTTTTGGCGAGAAGATTTTGCCGGTAAACCGCTTTGGGAGGTCTTCATGATCAGACACGGCGGCCTTGTGTTTTACGGTGGATTGATCGGCGCCGTGCTTGCCACATGGTTGTTTATCCTGCTCAAAAAGCTGCCTACTTGGAAAATGGCAGATCTGCTCGCCCCCAGTATCCCGCTCGGCTATGCCATCGGCAGAATCGGTTGTCTGCTGAACGGTTGCTGTTACGGCAGGGCAACTGATGTGCCCTGGGCAATACGGTTCCCTGTAGATCTGCACCCAACACAGGGCGCGCTGGTGCACCCGACGCAAATCTATGACTCAGTTTGCGGTTTGGGACTGTACTTTGCTCTGGCGTGGCTGTACCGGCACAGGAAGTTCGATGGGCAGGTGTTCGGGATTTTTCTTATCAGCTACGCCGGATGCAGAACGCTGGTTGAATTTTTTAGGGGCGATTACGCACACGATAAGTTCATAGGCCCACTTACACCCGGCCAAGCGTGGAGCATTGTCGTGTTTTTCTGCGGCGCAGTGTTGCTTGTTGTACTGGACCGCCGAAGATACCAACTACACCGATAAACCGCGATGATCGGTGAGATGACAAAAGTAAACTCGGCCAAGGACCAACAACTGATTTTGGTTGGTGGCCCGACTGCAGTCGGCAAATCCGATGTAGCGCTGTTGTTAGCCGAACAGCTCGGAGGCGAGATTATCGTTGTTGACTCGATGCAGGTGTATCGCGGGCTTGACATCGGCACAGCCAAACCAAGCACCGCAGACCGCGCCCGTGTGCCGCATCACTTGATTGATGTGGTCGAGATAACCGAACAGTTTGATGCTGCGCGGTTTGTCGAGCTTGCGCGCAAAGCGGTTGCCGAAATTAAAGCGCGCGGCTGCGTGCCAATTCTGTGCGGCGGCACAGGGTTGTATTTCAAAGCGTTTCTAGCAGGTCTAGGCGAGGCTCCGCCGCCGGACCCGAAGTTGCGCGCTGAGCTTGAGTCCACACCGTTGCCGGAACTGTTGCGTGAGCTTGCCGAGCGTGATCCGGCACTTTACGAAAAAATAGACCGGAACAACCCACGCCGCGTCATTCGCGCGGTTGAAGTTATCCGGTTAACCCGTAAACCGTTCTCGGCACAACGCGCAGATTGGCAATCCGCAATCCGAAATCTCGAATTCGCTATCTGTTTCTTCGGGTTGCGCCGTGCAACTGCGGATTTGCATGCGCGGATTGACGCGCGTGTTGACGCAATGTTCCGAGCCGGCCTTGTTGAAGAAACGCGTGTTTTGCTCGAACGCGGCTTGGTCGAAAACAAGACCGCAATGCAAGCAATCGGTTACAGACAAGTTATCGAGTACCTGCGCGGCAAGCGGTCGTTGGCTGATACTATCCAGCTTGTAAAAATACGCACACGCCAGTTTGCAAAACGGCAGATGACGTGGTTCAAACACCAATTGAACTTACAATGGCTTACGTTAGCGCCTGACGAACCGGCAAGCACGACCGCTAGCCGGCTCATTAAATCAGTCGGGGCGGGTGGCATGCGGGCTTCCGCGTAAGTTGTGTGGCTGAACTTTGCGTACACGATTTCAGAAGCGCAGGCCGACCTGCTGAAATTGTGCGATCAGGCATGAGGTTTGTTATTTCGCGGCCAACAAGCCGAAGCCGATTTATGTAGCAATGCATTTGGAAGATTACGATGCGCTTCTTGTGCCGATGGAATTATTGAGCAATCCGAAGGCGATCAAAACGTTGCAGCCAGCCGAGGCAAGTCGGTTGCCATATCGAAAGCTGGACCTTGCAGGCGAAAATTTTGGCCTCTGAACAGGTTGCAGTGCTAGCTGAGCGCTTTGTTTTCGGCTTATTTGGTTGAATCTTGCCGACTTTGGAGAATCGTGCTCCATCACAACCGCAAAGAATGTCCATAACAGCCCGGACGAAACCTTGCCCCGCACTTTCACCACTCAGAGGTTCGGCTCGTACATGTCGCAAAAGGTGTCAGGGACCCAATGTGGCCAAAATTGGTCATTGCGAAGTTTCAGCACATTACGTTTAATTCTGACTAAATCGCACAGCTCGTGCGGCTTAAGAACTAAAAACGAATAAACTAAACTGCGCAATGAAAAGGTTGGTCTTAGCCGTCCTACCCTTGGTTGTCTCCGCAACGCTTGCGTTCGGTGCAACCGCTTACGTTACCAGGTCCGGCAGCACATGGACTGGAACGGTGGATGGTACGGTGGTTTACACCGGTACCAGTTACAATGCCGCCATTCAGGCGTGCATCAATGCAATGAGTTCCGGCACAATCTATATCCGGAACAGCGGCACCTGCGAAGCCACTTACGGTGTCGCCCCCAAGAACGGCCTGACACTCGATTACGGCGGCACGCAATCCTACGGCCAGAGCGGCACCATATCGGTCATCCAGCTCGACAGCAAAAGCGGTGTCACAATCAGGAACCAAAAAATCACAGGCTCGCCCCGGTACGGTATCTGGTCGCGCAGCAGCAGCAGCATAACCCTGAGTGGCTGTAGCTGCGAGGTCACAGGCGGCCTGATCTACCGGTTCGACGACAGTAGGGGTGGCGGCGCCAGAAATATCAACATCAATAGCATAACCGCCAACGGTGCAACAGCACATGGCTGTGAGACTTACACCGTGGACGGGTTTTACTGGGGCACCGTCACAGCCAATAACTCCGCAGGGTGCGGGCTGTTGCTGAACAACACGATCAACTGGTCCGGCAGTTCGGTGTACGCATACAACTGCAATTACGGAGGTGGGTATGCCGGGTTCCGCGTCGCCAACTCTAATCAGAGGGGCACGGTCAACTATGTTGATGCAAATCGTTGCGGGCGCGGCATCTTCAGCCTCACACAAAGCCGTGACGCCACGGTCAACAATTGTTGGATCCGATACTGCAGTGGGATTGGCATCTGGCTGCAGGACACCTACAACACCAGGATCAGGGCCGGTACGGTTGAATACAACGCAGGCGGCTGCTACAGTATTACCGGTGGGTCCGGTAATTCGGTCACGGTAACCTGCAGGTAAGTGTAATTGCCCTTGGACGAGTGGACAGTCTGGGCTGTGCGGGGCGTTGCGGGACAGGAAACCGCGACGTCCCGCAGATTGTTTTTGGCCTTGAAGAAACATGTGTTCCGGCAATGATTCACTCATGATGAAGGGGATCCAGTTGATTGTTGCATTCGCTGTTGGTGTCTGTGCGGGGTATCTCTTAACGCAATCATTCCCAGGCCGGGAACCCTCAGGCGCCCCTGAGACTGTTGCAGGAACAAAATCGCTCCTGGGCAAAAAGCCGCAAACGGCCGCTGGAAAGGGCCAGATTGCGTTTGGCCTCACGATTAGCCAGATCATCGAGCGAATCAACCAGGAGTGCAAAGCCGGCCTGTGGCGACGTACACCCGAGTGGGACCATATACTCAGCTCACTTTCAGCCGAACAGTTCAGCCAAATCGCACAAGGCATCAAGGCTACGTTAATGTTGCCGCTCCAAGACGAGTTGCGGCGTGTGTTCATCCTCAAATGGAGCGTGATTGACCCGGTCGGCGCGCTCACGTTTCTTGTGGACTGGCCGGCCTCGGTCACACGCGACCGGCTTGTCGTTGCCACAGTGCAGGAATGGTTGACGCGCGAGCTTGACCCCGCAATTGAGTGGATAAAAAGCCTGCCGCCGTCACCTCTGAAAAACGAACTTTTGAATCATGCCATTTCAACACTCGCACGGTACAACCCGGCGGCAGCACTCGAGCTAGTGAAACTGCTGCCCCCGCAAATCCGGTCCAGCAGTTACGGCACAATCTTTGGCGCGTGGGCGGCTGCGAACCCGCGCGAGGCAATTGCGCAGATCGAAAAGCTGAATCTACCCCTGCAGCACAGGCTCGCTGCGCTGGAAGCGGTGTTCCGGACCTGGGGCATGGCAGACCCGAAAGGCGCGCTTGCATGGGCTGCGGCGATGCCCTCGGGACCGAATCGCAATCTGGCAGTCCGACAAATTTTGAGTAGCTGGGCATCGCTCGAACCACACGCAGCCGCCGAGTACGCCCTTGGACTGTCCCCTGGCGCAGAACGCAACCTTGCCGTTACCGCGCTCATCGAGTTTTGGCCGGAGTCAGACATGGAAACCGCCGTCAAGCTCATCAATGCACTCCCAGCAGGCACCGCGCGCCAACATGCACTCCGGTTTTTAATGCCTACCTGGGCAAATGCAGACCCCGAAAAAGCGCTCGAATACGTGCAAGGCATGCCAGATGGCACGGCAAAAAATGAATTGCTCAGCAACGTGATCATGCTCTGGGCGCTTGATGACCCGGAGAAAGCACTCGATGCAGCCGGCAAATTGCCCGAGAGTAGAACACGGATTGAAACACTTCAGGCGGCTCTTGCACAGCTCGCGTCGGTGGACCCCACAAATGCAATTGCGCGTGCGCGGGCAATGCAGTCCGAATCCGAGCGTCGCATTGCACTGCATGCAGTGGCAAACGCACTTGCAACGGACAACCCGGTCCTTGCGGCTTCGGTTGTGTCCGAACTACCCCCTGGGCGTGAGCAACTCGAGACATTGCCCGCCATAACCCGAGCGTTTATGAGGATTGACCCGGCTCAAACGTTGAGTTGGCTCAAATCGTTACCCGATGGCCTGGGCCGGCGCATGGCGTACGAGACAGTGGGCGAGATCATGGCTGAAAGCGATCCACAGCAGGCAGTGTATTGGGCATCTTCACTCAGCGAATCCGAAGGGCGCACGCGTGTGCTCGAAACCACACTGGCTAAGTGGGTGCGCGAAGATTCCTCAGGTGCACTTGCATGGCTCGAGCAGGTGAAACAACCCGAACTAAAAGCCGCTGCAGCCACCGCAATAGCAAGTGAACTAGCGTATTCGGCACCTGCAAAAGCGCTCGAGCTCGCCATGAAATTCGCAAACCAGGATGAGCGGGGTAGTGCAGTTGCGCGGATTGCCCATGTCTGGGCGCGTCAAGACTTCAACGGCGCTTTGAAACAATTGCAGGAAATACCAGTCGGTTCCGAACGCAGCCAGTTTATCTCTAGCATCGCAACTGTGCTGGCCGAACAATCACCGGCTGAAGCCGCTGCGTTTGTTGAGCGTTTTGCCTCAGCCGAGGTGCCACCATCCACCGTGCAGGTAATCGCAACTGAATGGGCTATGCACGATCCTGCAGCCGCAGCAAACTGGGTATTGAACCTGAGCGATCCACAGCTCAAGGTGCCGGCTCTGCAGCAAGTCACAACACAATGGGCGAGTCTTGATCCTGTCAAGGCCGCCCAATGGCTGGCAACGTTGCCCGCCAACCCGATTCGCGACCTCGGCTTTGCGTCTTACGTCCAACAGGTCGCAGTGGAACGACCCCAAATGGCCGCGCACTGGGTCGAAATGATCCAAGACACTGCCCTGCGCCAGAATGCCATCATTGGCGTTGCTCAATCGTGGATGCGTGTTGACATGCAAGCGGCTGAATCGTGGCTGCGCAAGATGAAGGTTTCACCCAGCTTGGTTGCACAATAACTCACAAACATGGCCCTAAAGTAGCCTGCATCCAGAGAGCTAGATGCATGCATTCGGACGCGGAAAAGAACTGTTGCTACTGCGGCCCCGTGCGCTGTAAACAACTCGGTTTTTTGGTGTGAGCAGTTCTTTGGCTTGCAGAGTGCCATGACGCAAATCAGGTTCCAGCTCTAACTTAGCATAGCCAGGTTCGTACCATATCGAACACCGAGCCCACTAACTATTTGGGGGTGTGAATCCTGACAAATTGCTTTCACGCTTGAATTGTGGCGTTTATGCTTACATCTTCACAAACGCGGCCTGGTGCAGACTAACGCTGAGTCTATTCTGTAGCGCCGTCGCCACTACGGCTTTGACGCGCTTGCAACGCAGTTAGCAAAGGGACATGTAGCGAATTTTACTAGCCGCGCGGGTGCGGTTGCAGGCTACAACACCATTAATAGCATGCGCGAGGTTTCTGTGGCTTCCATCTGGTGAGTGCGCGCGCTACATTGGAGGCATGGCACAAGCATTGGATGAGGCAGCGCCGGTGTTGTCAGGGTTGTACACTGACAGGTACGAGCTGAGCATGGCCTGGGCGTTCTGGCGCGCAGGCCGAGCCAACGAACCTGCCGTGTTCGATTATTTCTTCCGCACGCTGCCGTTTCATGGCGGGTACGCCACATTCGCAGGTGCAGGCACGCTCGTGGCTGCGCTGGACCAGTTCAGGTTTGAGAACAGAGAACTGACGTTCTTGCACAAGCACGGGTTCAGCTCAGATTTTCTGGACTACCTGCAGTCGTTCCGGTTCCGCGGCTCGATTTGGATGCCTGCCGAAGGCGAGCCTGTGTTTGCACTTGAACCGGTGGCGCGTGTTGAAGGCACGTTAATCGAGGCACAGCTCATCGAAACGCTGCTGCTGAACGTGTTAAACTTTCAAACATTGGTTGCCACCAAGGCTGCAAGGTGCCGAGACGCCGCACGTGGCCGGGCTTTGAGCGAATTTGGGCTGCGTCGTGCACACGGTTTGGGTGGGTTATGGGCCAGCCGCGCAGCGTGCATAGGCGGTTGCACAAGCACATCAAACATGGAAGCGGCTGCGCTTTACGGCCTGCAAACCGCCGGCACAATGGCACACTCTTTTGTGCAGAGTTATGAAGATGAACTAACAGCTTTCAGAGCATTTGCACATGTGCACGGCTCAAACACGGTGCTGCTGCTCGACACATACGATACATTGCATTCGGGTTTACCGAACGCAATTGTTGTTGGGCGCGAGCTAGCTGCACGCGGTCAAAAACTGGCCGGTGTACGACTTGACAGTGGCGACCTTGCGTACTTGTCACGCGAGGTGCGGAAGGCACTGGACGCAGCCGGGCTCAGCGAGGTGAAGATTATTGCCTCGAATCAACTGGACGAATTCGTCATCCGCAGCTTGCTTGAGCAGGGCGCGCCAATTGACATTTTCGGCATTGGCACAGCATTGGCAGCGGCACTACCAGACGGTGCACTAGACGGCGTGTATAAGTTGGCCGAGTGCAACGGCAAACCGCGGATGAAATACACCGCAGGGCTCGTGAAACAAACTTTGCCAGGGCGCAAAACTGTCTCACGGTACACCGACGCCGATGGCTGGTTCCGCGCTGATGCAATTCATCTTGTGGACGAGCCACCCCCAGACCGTATGATAGATCCGCATGATCCAACACGGCGCCTTTGGCTTGCGCAGTGGCAACCCGAGCCGTTGCTCAAGTTAGTGGTCAAGGACGGTGAACCGGTTGCGCCGTTGCCAGACGTGCACGCTGCGGCCGAGTACGCTCGCGCGCGTGCGGATAGGCTGCCGCCCGAGCATCGCAGGTTTGAAAACCCACACATTTACAAGGTCGGCATCAGCCCGCGCCTTGCGGCCTTACGCGACGAGCTGGTCCGGCCCTGGCTCGATAAGGAGGTCAAATGAGAGCGCTGATAATTGTGGATGTGCAACGCGATTTCTTGCCCGGCGGCGCACTGCCTGTGCCCGAGGGTGACATGGTCGTACCGGTGATAAACCGGTTGCAGACGCAGTACGAGTTGATTGCGCTGACGCAGGATTGGCATCCACCGAATCACATGAGCTTCGCCTCGAACCACCCAGGCAGGCGCACGTTCGATGTAATCGAGCTTAATGGCCTGCAGCAGGTGCTTTGGCCTGAGCATTGTGTTTGGAACACGCTTGGGGCGGGCTTTGCTGACCAGCTCGATACCTCGCGCGCAGCCGCGGTCTTTCGGAAGGGAATGGACCCGCATGTGGACAGTTACTCGGGCTTTTTCGACAACGGACGCAGGCACAAGACCGGTCTAAGCGATTGGTTGCATGGCATGGGCGTGACAGAAGTGCATGTGGTGGGGCTTGCGGCGGATTACTGCGTGGCATACACAGCCCGTGACGCAGCCGAGCTCGGGTTTAAGACTGTGATCATTGAGGATGCCACACGCGCAATTTCCCCGGCCGGCTTCGCGCAGATAGCCGAAGAACTGCGTTCCAAGGGTGTTAGGATCGAACTCAGCGCACACGTGTGTGTTACATAACGCACGTGGCCAGCTAGCCGCGACTGTTCCGTTGCAAAAGACCAATGAATGTCGCGCTGGTCAGCAAAAGCAATCTTTTGCGTCTGTTGCAATGAACAGTGTATGCGGCGGAAAATTGCTTAACTCGAAATGCCCTTTGATTCGTAGTGCGGGCTTTAGCTTGTGTGCAGAGAGCCGAATGAGCATATCGAGACAACTCGAGGGTTGAACTACAGACAGCGTCGCATGAAATTCGAAACTCGAAATCCGAAAGGGTTGCGGCCGCTGGTGCTGATTATTTGCACTGGCAACTCGTGTCGGAGCCAGATCGCTGAAGGCTTTCTACGTGCAGCAGCGTCTGATCTTGTCCAGGTGCATAGTGCCGGCTCGGCGCCAGTTGGTCATGTGCATCCGCTGGCGGTCAAGGTGATGGGCGAGGTTGGCATTGACATTTCAGCGCAGCAATCAAAACACGTGCGCGAGTTTATGGGTAAACCGGTGCATACCGTGATCACCGTATGCAACGAGGCTGATGCGGCTTGTCCGGTGTTTCCTGGGCAAGTGAACCGGTACCACTGGCCTTTCGATGATCCTGCAAAAGCCACAGGTAACGCGGATGAAGTGTTGGCGGTCTTCAGACGTGTACGTGACGAAATTCGTCGTGTATTTGAGGCATACGCAGCCGGGTTGCGTGATGCAGCGGCGTTTTGGAGCTGAAACTGCTTGGTCTAAGCCCGGTCAGGCATTTACACTGCGGGCATGTTTCGCGTTGGGATAGGCTACGATGTACATCGGCTCGCACCGGGCCGCAAGCTCGTCCTAGGGGGTGTCGAGATCCAGCATACAAAAGGTCTTGATGGACATTCGGATGCGGACGCATTGATGCACGCAGTTTGTGACGCTGTGCTTGGCGCGCTTGGCGAGGCTGACATCGGCCAGCTTTTTCCGAACTCAGACCCGCGCTGGCGGGGTGCAGCAAGTCGGATTTTTCTTGAAGAAGCTGCCCGACGCGTAGCCGCACGCGGCGGGCGTATCATCAATGTTGATACCACAATTTTGGCGGAGCAGCCAAAGGTCGCACCGCACATTGCGTCGATGAAAACCAACATTGCGGCTGCACTTGGGATCAGCCCGGCCTGTGTCGGGATAAAAGCCACAACAAACGAGGGCATTGGCTTCATTGGCCGCCAGGAAGGCATCGCGGCAATTGCAGTTGCGAGCGTTGAACTGCCGGATTAACTGCTTACACCAGCGTCGGTGGTTATGGCAAAAGCGGAGATAGGCTGGCGCCGCGTAACAACCGAAGGCGAACGCGTCCAGGTGTACGCCCGACGTGTAGGTGGTGAATGGCGCTTTTTTATTCGGTCGCGCCGGTACGAGCGTTGGGAAAAGCTGGCGGAGCCAGCGCTTGAAGACTGGTTAGAGCTATTGAATGCAGTCCGGCGCCGGGTTGTGCGGCGGCTGTTCGAGCCACAGGAGGTGGAACGCATCCTGCGCGCAATCCGCGAGCGTTTTCCCGAGGCGAAATTTTGAAGCTACCATTAGATGCAAGTCTCGGTTTGGCCTTGGTTTAACTTGCAACCTTTTAAGGCGGCATGATCAATCTGTCGAGAAGCAACTTTGGCCAGTCTGATAAAAACAGTTCAGACAGGGTGATTGTGTTGAAGCTGCGCTATTTCTCGCGGCTTAAGCCGAGTGTCAACGAGTGCCAAACCGAGGTGAGTGAAATGTAGCCGCGTCAAGCACGGTTTTTAAAACACGACTGTTTCGACAGGCCATAACGTTTTTGGGGCAGGAAATTTTGGTGACATTTGGTTTTGGGTATGGCAAACGTTGCGTCATGCGGTCATTACAAATGTTGTTTGTAAAAGGTGACGTTTTCTATGACCTGCTCGAGGCGAGTGCTGAAGAAGCTCATACGAGCGTGCAGTCGTTGCTGAAGATAATGCGTGAGCCGGGCCAAGTGCCAAGTCTGGACGAGTTCATACGATCCCGGCGCAAGGAAAAACAGATTACAAGACAAATAACTGAGGAATTGTGCAAACGGTTTGTTACCCCTTTTGACCGTGAGGACATCGAGGCACTTTCAACGGCGCTTTACAAGATTCCCAAGACTGTGGAGAAGTTTGCCGAGCGACTCATCATCGGAGCCGACCTGGTAAAAGGTGTGGATTTTTCGAGGCACGTTGCGCTGCTGCAAGAGGCAACCGACACGGTGCTCGCGATGGTCAAGACACTGCGTGAGCGCACGCCCAAGCTTGATTACATCCGGGAACAAAATGCGCGCCTGCAGCAGGTTGAACGTGATGCGGACAATTTAATGACGGAGTTGATGCGGGAGTTGTACGGGGGCAAATTCGAACCGTTACAGGCACTGCTATTGCGTGATTTGTACGAGCTGCTCGAGAAAGTCATTGACCGGTGCCGCGACGCCAGCAACGTGATCCTGCACGTGATGCTCAAGAACGCATAAGAAGCGGCACACGGCCATGGACACAACAATTGTCGTAGCCCTGATAATCGGGTTGGCACTTCTGTTCGATTTCCTGAACGGGATGAACGATGCCGCCAACTCGATCGCGACCGTGGTTGCCACACGCGTGCTTTCGCCGCGCGTTGCAGTTGCGTGGGCCGCCTTTTTCAACTTTGCGGCAGTTTTCGTTTTCGGCACCGCAGTGGCAAAAACCGTTGGGAAAGGCATTGTAACGAATGACGTGGTAAACAATACGATGGTTGTGTCCTCGTTGTTGGGTGCAATAATCTGGACGTGGCTCTGCACGCGGTACGGCCTACCGATCAGCGTGTCGCATTCGTTAATTGGTGGCATGATTGGGTCTGCATGTGTATCCAAGGGATTGAACGGTGTTATTTGGTGGCCCGGTGTAAGTAAGATTGTGCTCTTCATATTCTTGGCCCCGATACTGGGCCTGTTCCTGGGTACATGCCTGATGATTTTGAGCCTTTTGCTGAGTCATCGGCATCCACCCCAACGTGTGGACAGGGTTTTTCGATCACTGCAATTGTTTTCGGCGGCTTTCTATAGTCTCGGCCATGGGTCTAACGACGCGCAAAAGGTAGCCGGTTTGATCACGGCAATGTTAGTCGCGAACAATTATCTGCCGGCCGACTCGACGGTGCCAACGTGGGTATTAATCATGTGTTACTCGGTTATAGCGCTCGGGACTTGGACAGGCGGCTGGCGTGTGGTGCGTACGCTAGGTGTGCGCGTGACAAAACTCCAGCCGATCGGCGGGTTCAGTGCCGAGACAGCAGCGGGGTTGACGCTTGTGTTTACTGCTGTGAGCGGTATTCCGGTTAGTACAACGCACACAATCACAGGTGCAGTGATGGGTGTTGGCGCAACGCGCAGGTTATCGGCGGTGCGCTGGGGTGTAGCCGGGCATATTATTGCGGCCTGGGTGACAACCATACCTGCTTGTGCGCTAATGTCGGCACTTGCACTTTGGTGTCTGCGATTTATTGGCAGGCTGCTCAGTGGTGCAGGTGGCGGATAAGTGTGGGCAGCAAACGAGGGCCTTCTGGTTACAGATGCGTTTTTTCGGGATAAAATTGCTTGACAATTGCATTGAAGGGAAGGAAAGTAAGCGCGTTTGCTTGAAGAACCGCTGGTGTTGGTGTCAATCAAGACAACCTGCCGGTAAGTGTCCAAACGAAAGTCACTCTGCAGGTGAATAGCTGCTTGTGCAGCGTCCCGTCGCCCGGTTTTTTGGCGGACAGACAGCAATATGAGCGAGACAAGGTTATATGTAGGAAATCTTTCCTACACAACATGCGAGAACGACCTGCATGATTACTTTTCGCAGGTCGGTATGGTTACCTCAGTGGACCTGATGTTGGACAGGGCAACCGGCAGATCGCGCGGTTTTGCGTTTGTCGAATTTGCATCTGCCGATGAAGCGGCGCGTGCAGTCGAACAGCTTAACAACAAGGAGTTTCAAGGGCGCAATCTGACGGTGAACATTGCTCGGCCGCGCGCCGAGCGGTCCGGCTCACGTCAACGGCGTGGTTGGGGCGGGCGTAGCAAACGCGGCGAGTAACCCGCTTCATCAAAAACATATTTGGCCCTGGGCGAATTCTAATTGCCCGGGGCTCTCTCTTTGGCCCGCGCACAAGGCACACTTCGTTATGCCGGTGCGGTTGTGCGTAGTTTAGAATTGCCTTGTATAACCCACTCCGAATTGGAACCGCCCGGCACTGCTTACGCTTGGGTCGTGTGTGATTGGGAAGCCGTAATCAAGTCGAAGCGGTCCGATTGGCAGGTTCAGGCGCAGTCCGATACCCCAATTATCTGCGTATGCACCGGTTGAAATGACGCGGCCTGTTTCAGGGTCGGTAAATCGTGCCTGTGAAAAACTGAACGGGTCAGGATACACCATTCCAATGTCGTAAAAGACGGCCAATCGCACGCGCTCGATGATAGGTATGCTATACTCGACCGAGCCGAACCAATAGGTGTTTCCGCCCACCGGCTCGAGGTAAAGATTGTTTACCAGTTCCTTTGGACCGATCGCACGGTATTTGTATCCGCGCAGCGAGTATAACCCGCCAAGGTAATACCGATCGTAAAACGGCACATCGGGCGTGTCGCCGAACGCGTCCGCCACACCGGCGCGTCCGGCTACTTCGAGCACGTGCCCATCTGCGAGTCCGCGAAAGTACCATGTGCTGCGCAATTCAAGTTTGTAAAAACTTTTGTCACCACCAAACGGGCCGCCTGCAATTTCGCCCAGCAATTCGGAACGCTGGCCCTTGTCGGGTAGAAAAGGACTGTTGCGAGTGTCGTACGCGAGCATTGCGCCAACACGCGAGAGCAGGTTATGTCCTTTTTCGGCTAATAGTGTGCTTGGCGCGTTTGTGTAGGTGAGGTGCGGATCAAGCAAAATGCCGATGTCTTCGATTGAATAACTGAGTCGGCCGATCAAGTTTTCGCGCCAGAGCGCCTTGGTAAGGCTGAGTCGGCCGCCGGTGCGAACTTCTTGGTAAAGATTGTGCAGACTCTGGTAATCAAGCCAGTGGTGGTAAAACTCGACCCCAAGTTCGAGCCGTTGGTCTAGAAACCACGGTTCGATGAACGTGACCACAGCGTCGCGTCTGCGCGTGCCGAGCGAAAGATACAACCGCGCCTTTTGGCCGCCTCCCATAAAGGTTGGTGGGTTAAACAGGTCAAAGTTTCCCTGTGTCAGCGTTACAAACCCCATTAGATAATCAATTGAACTAAACCCGGCCCCCAAGGTGAACGAGCCGGTCGGTTTTTCTTCAACACTCACAATCAGGTTCTTACGGGTCGGCGCGATGTCAGTCGGCTCAGGCCGCACATCTACTTTTTCGAAATACTGCAGATTCTCGAGTCGTCTCTGGCTGAGTTTGACTCTTACCATGTCGAAGGTTTCACCGGGTGAAACCGCTAGTTCGCGCCTGATGACGCGGTCCTTTGTTTTTGTGTTACCGCGGATTTCGATTTTTTCGATGTATGATTTTTGTCCCTCAGCGACTTCAAACTCTAGGTCAATTGTTCCCTTCTCGATGTTGGGAACTTTTTTGACGCGCAAGTTGGGCGAGCCAGCTCTTACGTCTATGTAACCTTTTGCGCCGTAAAAGTCCTCGACCGCCTCGATGTCTTTTTCCAATCCTTTGGATGTGAACACATCGCCTTCCTTCATTTTGAAAGCGCGGTTCAACTGCCTTGCTTCGTACCATTCACGGCGTGAAACCCCTTTAGGCGGTTTTGCGTGCGGATCGAACTGTGGGCTAACGGCGTTTGTGGGCAAAAGAGTTGTTCCACGGAAGGCAATTGACCCGACTCTGTAAGGATTACCTTCGAAAATGATAAACTTGACGATCATCTTGCGCGGCTCGGGATATTCCAACTGCACATCTTTTATCTCGAAATCGATGTAACCGCGATCCCAGTAAAACTCGGTCAATCGGTTCTTGTCTTCTTCGAGCTGGTCTTGCTTGAGCACACCGGTGCTAGTCAACCACGAAAACATCCAGTGACGCCGGGTTTTAATTGTTTTGCGGAGTTTCTTTTGCGGGATGGCCTTTGCACCCACAAACTGTACGTCGACGATCTTTATCTTTGGACTTTCCTTGATTTCGAATGTCACTGTGCCGCGTCCAGCAGCTTCATCTATGTTCAGCACATATTTGACCTCGGTATTCGGGTAGCCGGATTTCTGGTACATCTTTTGAATCTCGAGGGAGTCGTTGAACAATTTCCGTTCGTCCAATGGATCGCCTATTTTGGACGAGAGTTTTCTGCGTAGTTTTGCATCACTAAACTTTTTATTGCCGGAAAACTTCACGGCCGTGAGCCGCGGTTTACCCTGGAGCATGTAGGTCAGAACCACCCCGTCACGCGTGCGTTCTTCAGTGACGCGGATGTTGTAGAATTGGCCCGTTGCGTACAGCGTGCGGATGTCATCATCAATTGCAGCCGGCACATACGGATCGCCTTCTTTGACCTTGATGTTGGCACGAACGAGGGCGTCGGCAAGTGCTGGCGGGCCGATATGTTTGATCTGAATTTTTGCGACTTTGTTCTGAGCAGTTTGCCCAAAACACAGTCCGCTGCCCCCGAAGACCAAAGCGCAGACCAGCAAGCCAAGCCCAATCAGGCGGGTCACCCTTGTTTTCTTATGATGCATCCTGTGTATTACCCTTGGTGGCGCTTTCGAACCGCGTAAACGATCTGAAGAACGTCAGATCAATTTCGCCTGTCGGGCCGTTGCGCTGTTTTGCAATCAAAAGTCGCATGGGAACCACATTCGATTCATCGCTGCCGCCCAGCTCGTCGTCTGCGCCCGGTTTGCCGGGTTTGTATAGCAGACCGACAACGTCTGCGTCCTGTTCAATTGCACCTGACTCGCGCAGGTCCGATAGCCGTGGCGGGGCGCCAGATTCACGTTTTTCGGGCTCACGGTTTAACTGACTCAGCACGATTATTGGCACATTCAATTCTTTTGACAGCGCCTTAAGCCCGCCGGATATGTCGGCTATCTCCTGCTGTCGGTTCTCTGCGCGGCGCGAAGTAGAATGCAGCAGTTGCAAATAGTCAATAACGAAAAGCTTTATACCATGTTGTTGCCAGAGCCGGCGTGCACGTGCGCGCAACTGCAGAATCGAAAGCCCGGCTGCGTCGTCAATAAAAAGCGGCGCGGCCGAGAAATCCCCAGCGGCACCCGTTAATTTTGGAAACTCGGTATGTGGGAGGAACCCGTCTCGGAGTGTGCGCAAATTAATTCGCGCACGCGAACAGATCAGCCGCACCATGAGCGACACCGCCGTCATTTCGAGGCTGAATATTGCAACGGGCAGTTTCTGCTCCAAAGCGACGTGTTCGGCAATGTTCAGGGCAATGCTGGTTTTACCCATGCCAGGCCGCGCGGCAATCACGATCATTTCGCCCGGGTGCAGCCCGTCGGTCAACTTGTCCAGGTCAGCGTATCCTGTTGTAATGCCGCTAAATGTCCCCTTACGGGCGTGGTATTCCTCGATCACACGAAATGCGTCGCGTACCAATTGTTTGACATTTATGGAGGTGGCTTCAACGCGTTCTTCGCTTACACGCAACACGTCGCGCTCGACTTCATCAAGCACTTGGTCGGTATCACCCTCGAACTCGTACAAGCGCGTGATTATTTTCGAGCAGGTCTGAATTAGCTTTCGTAACACGTATTTTTGATGCACGATGTCGAGGTAGTACGGCAGGTTCGCTGCCGAAGGCACACAGGTCTGCAGTGTCATTAAATATGCCTCACCGCCGATCTGATCCAGCAGTTGTTTGTCTTTGAGCCGCTGCCGCAGTGTGATCAGGTCAATCGGCTGGCGCTGGTCATACATCTCCACCAACGTGTCGTAAATCGTCTGATGCCGAAGGTCATAGAATACTTCCGTCCCGGCTTTGATTTTGGCAACGCACTCGCCGAGGCATTCGTTTGGTGAAAGCAAGATGCACCCGAGTATGCCCTGCTCTGCCTCGAGCGCGTGCGGCGGGAGCCGACCCAGCAGCTCGGGGCCGGCCGTGCCGGATGTTTTGCGTTGCACCCGGGCATTTTTTAGGTCGGCCGTTTCAGTTGGCGCAGTTGAATTTGTTGCTTTGTCAATCATACGAACCAAATCAAATCGGATCCAGGTCGGGCCGACTACACAAAATTTTTCACGTCTGTCACCACAATATTCACAGGCGTGAATCCTACTTGGTTCGGCACCGTCCAGGCCAGTCAAACTTCGAGTGCCGAGCAGCGGCCCGGGGCTGTACCGAACCAAACACGGTTATTTAACGCAGAAACATTTCCGCCACTGCGTCAGCAAACCTGAGTCCTTGCCTGGTGAGTTTAAATCCTGTGGTTGTGAGGGTTCCCCAACCGCGTTCTACAAGCTGCTCGATTTCGCTCTGCCACTCGACAAGCAGGTCGTACCCTGTAACACGTTTGAACTCGTCAAATGACCAACCAATCACCATGCGCAACCCGAACGCAGCGATCTCACCTGCGCGTTTTAGGGGCGAAAGTTGCTCGATAAATTCAATCGGTCGTTGGCCTTTTTCCAGCAGCGCACAATAGCGTCGCGTATCGGAAAAATTCTTAGTGTGAACAAATTGCACATAGCTAGTGGCGCTTGGCCCCAGCCCGTAGAATTGTCCGCCGCGCCAGTAATTGACGTTGTGCAGACACGCAAAAGCAGGAACAGAATCAACCCATACAGCTTCGGGTAAAGCCACGTTAGCTTGAATCTGGTTCACTTGCCGATTAGCCGGTCCGAAGCTTTGACGCCAATTGCGTGCAAAGTTTGAAACTTCGTACTGTCTGTACCCGGCAGCAGCAGCGCGCTCGACTAGTTCGTCGTACATGGCGCAAGCGAGGTCTTCATCGGTATCCGATTTGCTGGCACCCATAAGCCGGAACAGCGGCGTATCGTCCTCGTAGGTGATCTCGTAGCAGGATAAATGCTCAGCTTGCATTGCGCCGACCTCGGCCAGGGTCTGACGCCACATTTCGAGTGTTTGGCCCGGTATTGCGAACATCAGGTCAATGTTGATGTTGTCGAACCCTGCTTTGCGCAACGTATCAAAAGCTCGGAACACCTGCCGGCGTGAATGAACACGACCAAGACGGCTCAGTAGTTCATCGTTCAAGGATTGCACACCCAAAGACACCCTCGTAACGCCAAAGGATCGGAGCAATTCTGCCTTCGCTTTAGAAATGGTGGCTGGATTACATTCGACCGTCCATTCGTTCGTTGCATCGAGAATGTGGAGCCGGCTCATTTGATCGAAAAGCCGCTGCCATTGGCGCAAATCAAGCGCCGTCGGAGTGCCACCTCCGAAGTACACCGTTTCGGGTTTCAACTCGCGCGCCACAAGCTCAAGCTCGCGAGTGAGCGCAGCGAGGTAACGCTCAACCATCGCGCCGGAGGCCGGTTCAGAATAAAAGGCACAATACCAGCATTTGCCGACACAAAACGGCACGTGCACGTACAGGCTGCCCACCGGTTGCGCCATTGAACGAACCGCAGTCAAAGTGTTTGCAACCGGATCAGTTTAGCCTGTCTGTGATTAAGATCAACCTCGCCGACGGCGCTTTCGAGCCGGACGGTTTACACGGCTTGACGTCTATGGGGGTGGATTCGCTGGACCTTCTCTGCTTTCGGCCCCTTGTCTGTCGAGATAATCTCGAAACTGACAATTTCGCCCTCACGCAGCGTTTTGTAACCGTTGCCGATTATGCTTGTGTGGTGAACGAATACGTCCTGTCCCCCTTCTTGGGCGATGAACCCATAGCCTTTCTTGTTATCGAACCACTTGACTTTACCACTCGCCATAACTTTCTCCTAAGCGGGCTGAGCTGCCAACTCGGCTTGGACCAAGCTGGATACCCTTAAACGGCAAGGGGTTATCCGGCACAACAGGACCTGCTATCTGCTCATGCCTGCATCGTAGCATATTAATAGCTTTATTGAGGTCAAGAATATATTTGGCGGAAGTTTCGCCATATTTAGAAAAACCGGTTTCCAGCCTAACTGTCGTTGGGTCAGCGGTATAATCACGAATATTGGCCGCTGGATTTTTTCGGCAGATTCAAGCTAATCTGGCCTTGTCGGCCCGGCCCGGGCTTGACTAGGCTTCTGATGTGCTTTTGATGTCCGCCAAAAACCGGTTATTCGGGCATGAGGCTCCGAATAGGTATTGGATGGTTTTAGCACAACGCGAGTCTAAAGCCCGTGGACCACTTTTGGATTCGGGATCGAGACAAGAGTAAACCGACCAAGTAAGGTTTAGTCATGGCTGAGATAACACTTAAATCGCTACATACGTTTTTGAGGCTGCTTGAAAACGCTTCCGAGCTTAAACGCAAGCTGCCCGGTACGTACAACCCGCGCACAATCAAGGAGGGTTTGTTCGAGTTGAGCAAACTTGTCGGGGTCGAAATGCCAAAATTGAAAGAAACCCAAAACCTGGCTGCAATGATCGGCCAACACAGGTTTGTGGTTGTGCTGGGTGAGCCTTCGGTTAGCGACGTGGTAAGCAAGGTGTTCGACAGCACACGTGTCCTTTTGACAATTTTACTCGACCCCACATATTTCGAGCGGACTGCAGCAGCAACAGGGCACCTTAGCCCTGGGCCCGGCCACGGGCCGGCTGTCGCAGCGGCGAAAAAAGAAGCCGAACACGCACCCGAAAGCATCAAACCGTTGCTGGCACAGAACACTGCTCTGAGCGCGAAAGTATTCCGTACGCTGTTCGAGCATTTGCTTTGTTTTGCGTATGCGCCGGGCTTGCTACAGCCAGGGGTGCTGCTTTTGAGCGAACTTGCCGGCAAACGCGAGCACGGCAGATCATTTTTGGCGTGCGTGCTGTACATTTTGGGCAACGAGATTGATCCGTCCAATCTGTTGCCGTTCATGGTCGAGCAAGGCGTGTTCAGCCTTCAGACCTTCGAACTAATGCTCCAGAACCGCGACTATTGTGAGGCGTACTACTGTTTCAGAAAACGCGAGCGCGCTTTTATCCAAACGCTGGACGAAGAGGAAACTCGCTTGCGGGCAAGGCTGGACAGTTTCACTGCGCAGTTTGGTGGCAAACCTTACAAGGCTGACCTGTTCGACGTGCAAGAGCCGGATAAAGTCAAAATAGATGCCTACGCAGCAGCGCTTGACCTGATGGAAGCATTGGCGCTTACCCCGTTGTCAACCTGTATGCACGCTGCGATTACTGCAAGCTCGCTCAACTGTGTCAGGGCGCTAAACACAATTATGACTCAGTTCGAGCGGTTCGGACGCGGCACAGCCCCAAAAGACTACATCAACAGGGAAATAACCGAGCTGTTGCTGGCCTTTGCAGTTCAGTTTGCACCGGCAGCTTGATGCACGAATCGTGCGCACAATTCAGGACGGACGCAGCTGGGTCTTTTGACTACGGCACCAGTATCTGGGGCCGTAACCTGCCCACGAACTGACTCGGCAGCCGCTTGTCAATTGAACCTTCGGCGGGTCTTTCGGTCCCCACATGCGCATCAGCGAACACGACGTTCGCGAGCTGTTTGTGCCGGAAATGCGCAGTCGCCTCGGTCGAGTTTGTGCTCACGTAATAGAACTCTTCGAGCATTGGATTTTCTGGTGATGCAGGTGGCTGGAAGGTGTTGACCTGAGCTGCATCAGCAAACAACGCAGTTGTTGCCGGACGTTTGATATTTGCCGAGTTAACCGGCGGTTTGGTGGGCGGCGCGGACAAACACAAGTTATAACCGTAACCGTAAGCGGGTGACCTAGCCTTGAGTTTAAACTGCGCAAGGGCGTAATTAAGCGATGGACATATCTCCACGCCGCGCCCAAGCAGATATTGATAAAGTGCGCCCTGGGTCGCGTCAAACTCGCGCGTGCCCTCGGCCCCGGGGCCCATCCAGCCGAACCAGTAAATCCGACCGAAATTTGTCTGGCCAAAGATGTACCGGAAACAGTTGCCGTTGTTATCAGCCCAGTAAAGGTGTGTTGCAAGCCCAAGCTGGCGCAGGTTCGAGCTGCATTTAACCTGGTACGCTACAAGTTTGCTTCGGGCTGTAGCGCTCAGCACCAGAGCTGCCAGAACGCCAACAATAGCCACAACAACAAGCAACTCGATTAGCGTAAAACCACGCCTAGTACAACTCGCCCTGCGCAAATCAACTGACACAATTCGTTTCAAACTTGGGCAATTTATGGCCTGTACGCTCGCACGCGGTAAAATGCACGGTCCACAGGCGGACTATTATCTCGCAAGCTCAGTATTGACCCTGTGCCAATGACATTCGGTGATACATCTATCCAAGTGACGAGATCTTGTGTGCGTTCGAGCACGTAAACCCAGTTTGTTTGGCTCTGGAACTGCATTGTCCAATTGCCCTCGGCAAAACCACTTACAAGGCCAGTCACCGGTGGTGGCGGGGTGACAATAAGCAAATTGTCAACTACACCACGGGCAAGAATACTGCCACCTGAGGCGGTGTCGTTGTAACTGCTGACGGCGATTGTGTTGAGCCGAAAATCGCCAAAACCCGGCGAAATCCACGCGGACGACAAGTTGGCATAAACCTCGCCATTTAACAAAACTACGGCCTCAATATTGGTTACGCCGGGGGCATGGTAAAGCCAGATGCGGTACGTGACGCCAGTTTCAAGCCCTTTAGGCACGTACCAAAACGCAAACCGACTGTTTGAATCCGTCATTGTGGCAGTAATTGAGGCGCCAAAACCCACATCTGGAAAATAGTCGAATTCAAACAAGTTTGGAGAATCCATCCCTGTGCCACGCAGGAAGTTCGGATCGGTGGCATCTTGAAGGTTGATGAAGCCCAGGGCAATTTGAAACCCCCAACCGCCGGCTTCTAACGAATCCAACCTCAGATCAAACTGTAATGTGAACTCATCTGCAAGTGTCAAAATGGTGTCTAGGCACCGATAGAAGTAACTGTTGGGCTTGCTTGAGTCCCAAGTCACTTCGAGATTTTGATTAGTCGGATTCCAAACAAACAGGTTTGTGTTGCCATAGACCCGCCACCCGCGCATGAACGGGTCATCGGCAAAGCTTTCGTTTAATGTCTCGGCCGTTGCAATGCAACATGCCAATGCAATCGCGCCTGTGAGTCCCGGCACCAACAAGTTGGTCTTCTGCATATACTGGTCTTTAACTGTTATGTCCAAATGCGCACCTTGTTTTCACGTGCGCAATCGGACGGGTTAACGGTTGTTTCCGAGACCAGTGCGGTGGGGTGATCAGGCTGTTGTACCGTTGAGCAGCTGAACCGCTGAGCTGTTAAAGCGACACACCAGTAAACTGGCGGCACATCGATCATTGAGCGTAACAGCCTCACGTTCTAAGCTGTAACGATCCAACAAAAAACCTTCACCCTCCGCCAATTGGAGAATGAAGGCCTTCTTCAATCCCGGCCCGCACACGCGGGACACGGCCTGGTCTCATCCTTCTCTATGGCGGAGAAGTTGCCCCGAAACCGTCATCGGAGCCGATGAGCACAGCCAAACCGGTATCCTGACTCCGGACTACGAGCCGCACTCCCGCCTTCCCATGCAGACCCCACCAAGTGTTGCTTTGGCCGAACCTGCACAGTGGCACATTGGGAGTTTGTCGTCCGTTACAGTGGCGCAACCGTCCCCGATTTCCACGGGGTTCCCAGTCATTTGGCTGCGAATCTGGGCGACGTATCAAGCCGCCCGCTCTGTCAAAGAACGCAAACCAATTACAACTCGAGCAGAAAGTTGCAAGCTAAATTTCACTGGGCTCGGGGACCTGAATCCTCAGTGAACTGGATCGTTGCGTACGGTTGCACCTGTGCGATGCCAAAACGAGACCTCGCATTCCACAAATACCAGACTCACCCGCCACTTCACCCTGTAGGCCACTGAAGCTATATATGCGGGTTAAGATTTCCTCTTTTGGTATCAAAGTCCCAAAAGTCTGCTTGACGGCCCTACATATTGATGTTACAAATTTGAAAAACCACAAAGGCCTGTAGGCCCGCTTTTTATGCGATGTCCTAAGTGCGGTTGCGTTGACGATAAAGTAATTGACTCGCGTACATCGCGTGAGGGAATAACCATCCGACGGCGTCGGCAGTGTAACAGTTGTGGCTACAGGTTTACGACCTACGAAAAGATTGAACGGGCCGAGCTATTGGTCGTCAAACGTGATGGACGGCGCGAGGAGTTCTCGCGCGAAAAACTTGTAAACGGGATAAGGAAAGCGTGCCAGAAACGGCCGATCAGCCCGCAGACAATAGAAACGCTCGTTGACAAGGTAATCGAGCAGTTGGCGAACAAATACGATAGCGAAGTGCCTGCTGAAGAAATCGGCAAACTTGTAATGGACCAACTGCAACAGCTCGACGAGGTTGCCTATGTACGATTTGCGAGTGTGTATCGGCGGTTCCAAGAGGCCACAGATTTTGTGCAGGAAGTTAAAAAGCTAGAGGGCCAAAGATGATTTTGCTTGCAGAAGATTGTCTGTTGTTCGAGCTGCCGAACGGCTCGAGCGTACCGCTGAGGCCTGAAATGATCAGGTTCGAAGTGCCCGAGACCGCAAACACCGTGCTTAATGCTGATACAGTTAATGAGGCTGCTGCAGCGGTGTTTTATTACTTCAAGCACGAGCTGAAACGGAGTTCAATTTCGCTGGGTGAGTTTACGCTTGTGCTGGAAAAGGTTCTGCGTGAACTTGAACGCGCTGCCAAAGATGCTCGCTTAATAAACCCTGCCAATCACCGGACCGAGTCTGACCTTGGCAAGCTCGCAGACAAAGTTGACGGAGTCGAGTTGCTTTTCTTTGCTGAATTACGTAGGGCCTTGCGCTCGCACCTGTGCAAATCGCCATCTGCATTGCATTTTTGCGGCCTGCGCAGATGCGTTAAACGTCTTTCAGGGGCGCGACGCTGGAACAACCGCTGCCAAACATTGAGCGACCAGATTGTGGCCTACATGCGCAGTTGTCTAGAAGCCGAAGTTGGTGAAAAGACCTGCACAATGATTGTTGATTGATCAGGCAGCCCGTTGTTCATCTAACAGGTTGAAATTGACGAGCGCCCAGCGGTTGGCACACTCGCCAACCAGTTATGTGCAAGACAATCTTCGAAAAAATAATCGCCCGGGAAAGTCCGGCCAAGTTTGTTTACGAGGACAACCTGGTGGCTGCATTTCATGATATCAATCCGCAAGCACCGGTTCACGTGCTTGTGGTACCCAAAAAACCTGTCCCGCGAATTGCCGAAGCCAAACCCGAGGACAAAGAAATCCTTGGACATTTACTGCTTAAAGCAGCCGAAGTAGCCGAGAAACTCGGCCTGAAACACACCGGCTACAGGCTCGTTATCAACAACGGCCCTGATGCAGGTGAAGCTGTACCGCATCTGCATTGTCATGTTCTGGGTGGCAGACGAATGCACTGGCCTCCAGGCTAAGTCGGATCATAAAACCGCATCGTTCGGCACGTAACTCATACTCAAACTGCTACTGCAAAAGGATCGCTACGCGGTAATTTTTGTCTTAGAGGCAGCCCTTTAGCCACCGAGGGACAGGGCCGTGTTTTTGGGGCAATTCAGTTTCAACTAGTACTATGAACGAAAGACCACATTTGGAGCAGCCAGTTGTGCGATATGCACGTGGTGATTTCACCGCGTTAAAGCATGATATTACAGTAGCCGAAGCACTCGATGCGTTGCGTAAGCAGGACTTGGGTGAGCGGATCGTTTACTTTTACGTGGTAAAAGACGATGAACAGCTTGTGGGCGTACTACCCGTGAGGCGATTGTTGATGGCCGCACCAGACAAGCGCGTACGAGATGTAATGTTGAGCCGCGTGGTTGCCTTACCTGAAAACGCCACTGTGCTTGAGGCATGTGAGTTGTTCGCAATGCACAGGTTCCTTGCTTTGCCAGTTATAAATGCGCAGCGGAAGATAATCGGTGTGGTAGATGTGACATTGTTTACCGAGGAAATCTTCGACCTAACCGAGCGCGACAGGATGAATGAACTGTTTGAGGCTGTCGGGTTGCGTGCCGCTGCAATGCGCGAGAGCCGACCATTAGCAGCGTTCAGATACCGGTTCCCATGGCTCCTTGCCACAGTCACGAGCGGCGTAGTCTGCGCGCTCGTCGCAGGTGTGTTTGAAACCGTACTTTTACAGGCTATCATACTGACCTTTTTCTTAACAGTGGTACTCGGCCTCGGTGAAAGCGTGAGTATCCAATCACTGTTAATGACAATCCGGACGCTACACGGCCGACGCCCTACGTGGCGGTGGTTTGCTAGTGCTCTTAAGCGCGAGATACCAACAGCGCTTCTACTCGGGGGCGCGTGTGGATTGGTTGTCGGCGCCGTGGCATGGTATTGGCGCGGTGTACCCGTACCTTCAGCCGTAATAGGCGGCAGCATCATCGGCGCAATGACAATAGCATGTTGCTGGGGCGTGAGCGTGCCGGCAGTACTACATGCACTACGGTTGGACCCGCGAATTGCTGCAGGTCCTTTAACACTTGCTCTGACGGATATTTCAACCTTAGCGATCTATTTCAGCACGGCAGCGTGGTTGCTTTGAAAAACTACCTTCGGAATCGCGCAGTTGAACAAGGGCAAAAACAGTCCTGCTGCGCAAATCATAAGCACGCAAGCAGCGTATTGTCTTGAAGCGGTTTGACGATTCTGTGGGCATACGATGCAAAACGTGTTGGCGCAAAACACAGAGACTCAAAAATTCAAACATGCGCACCGGTCAGCCCGTCCCTGCCATTCGGCTTCTGAACCAGTTCTGCAAAAGCCATTTGTCCAGAGACGAGGCTTCCGTTAGAGCACCAGCTTGACACATTCAGAAACTGCCGCAGGCACAACACCTTGAAGGTTATGTGTGCTGAAACGGTGAGGCCGGTGTTGGAGCGGGCTGACTCAAGCGCCATTCTGGGTCTTGCTTCAAATAAATCGTCTGCGTCGGGAACGCAAAATTAATCCCCTCAGCATCGAACTGTTCCTTGACACGTAGGTTCAGCTCCTGAATGCCGGCAAGATACTCTTTGTAATCAGTGCCGGCCCACCAGTGAATTACAAGAATGTTCAGGGACGAATCCGCAAACTTGTTGAAACTAATCCAAACATCGTGCGTTTTGGAGTGGCCACGATAAATCTCATTCAACAACTCGACGGCGCGTTTGACCTTTTGCGCGGGTGTATCGTAAGTGATGCTGATGTTCATGAGTGTTCTGATATTTGGCCGGCGAGTGATGTTCGTGATGATGGTGTTGCCCATGGTTTTGTTCGGCACGGTGATGAGGTGCCCGTCTAAATTGCGCACGCGCGTGCTGCGCATGCCGATGCTTTCAACCACGCCGTCAATGTTTTCAAGCTGGATCCGGTCCCCGATCCGGAATGGTTTGTCAATGAACACCGCAACCGCACCGAACAAGTTTGCAAGTGTGTCCTGAGCCGCCAAGCCAATTGCTAGACCGCCAATTGAAAGCGAGGCAATCGCAGCGGTGACATCCACGCCAATGTTTGTAAGTGTCACAAGTACAGCCACAACTATGACGAACAGTTTCAATGCCTTGCGCACTAGTGGGAACAATTGCTCGTCGAATGCACGTTCGGTTTCGGCTCCACTCCGTAATCGCCAATACCCTAACAGCAAGTCCACAAACTTGAGCACCAGATACGTGATCGTGGCCGCAACAACTACGGTGAACCCCTTGCTAAGGTACTTCTGGACAAGCTCAGGCCATTCGAACACGTCTAGCCCTATCCGCAGGAAAAATACAAACGCAACAATCTTGACCGGACCACGCAACATGTCCAACAGAAGATCATCGAACCTTGTTTTGGTTTTATCGGCCCAGCGTCGCAGCCACACGCGCGTCAAGTAATCCACCAACTTCGACGCATAAAACGCCAGGAAGATGTACACAAACGATAAGATGTATTTCCAAAGCGCGTTTCCCCACACCTCCCATTTCAAGAACGGCAGTTTGACCGATAGCTTCTCAATCCACCCCGGCGCAGGTCTAGACGTGGATTGCGTATCTTTTTCAGTTGGGCCGTTGCCTTGCGGCGGATTGGGGCTGGGCTGGTCAGCATTTTGGATTGAATTAGAGGCAGGTGCCGTCGAGGCGTGCAGCGTAACCGAGCGCCACATGCACCAGCCAAGCACAACAAGCAAGGCGACAATGTAAATCCGCAGCAGTGTTTCAACCTTCGGTTTCATAGCCGCAACGATTACAATCAACTAGACCCGTTCATGGCAAGCATTCTGCAACGTAATCTGGACAGCCAAGCCTGTGCCGGCGCGTTTTGACTCCGAATGGCGGCTCCGGGCGGAAACGCGCCCGGCGATAAACTCAGCGCTTGGCAGCTTCGGGGCGAATATTAGCATAAGCGCATGCGACCGCTTCGTGCAGTGCTGATTTACATTGCGGCAATTTTGCTGTGCGGGGCGTTGGTTGCTCCGTGGCTGTACCACATTGCGCAGTCTGTTTCCGAAACCTTCCCTGCGCTGGCTCAGCAACCGTTTCACAGGTTCGTGAGCAGAACAATGTTGGCGACGGCGCTGGTTGGTTTATGGCCGTTTCTGCGCGCCACGGGACTTGCCTCGGCTTGCGCACTTGGCCTGGCGGGTCATCCGCACCAATTCCGATGGCTCAGCACAGGTTTTCTGGTTGGTGTTGGCACGGTAATGTTGATGGCTGTTTGCGTGCTCGCCACGGGCGCACGCAAGCTTGACCCGGGTCTGGCAGGGACAGGTTGGCTGGGCAAACTGGCTTGTATTACTGCAACAGCGGCAGTTGTGGGCACGCTCGAGGAGGTACTGTTTCGGGGCGCGTTGTTTGGTGCGTTGCGCCGTGTATGGCACTGGGCATTTGCTTTGGTGGTGAGTAGCGTGTTGTTCGCCTCGGCGCACCTTATACAAGGCGCCCGAGTGGAAGGCGCCGTGGGGTGGTTAAGCGGCTTTATTGTTTTGGGTCGCATGTTTGAGGGTTTTTGTTACTGGCACCGCCTGATACCCACGTTCATTAATCTGACGTTGGTTGGTGTTGTGTTGTGCATTGGGTATCATCGCACCGGCAGCTTGCACTTCCCGATCGGTCTGCATGCAGGTTGGGTCTTTGCATTGAAAATTTACGGTTGGCTGACAGCAAAGGCTGAACAGGCAAACACGGTTTTCTGGGGCACGCACAAATTCATTGACGGTTGGCTTGCATTTCTCGTGCTGGTTGTACTTTGTGTGATCCTGCTGCGTGTACTTGGGCATCGAGCGCATAAAAGTCCATATGCACAAATCGTTTTCTGAAGTACTACGCACGCATTGTCGCGCTTTGGTTGCCACAGCGATGGGTCTTTTGTTCCCGAATATATGCCAGGTTTGCCGGCTAGAACGCGCCACGGCTGCCGAAGGGTACGTCTGCGCAAAATGCCGTGCCAGGGTGCGTTTTATTGAGCCGCCATTTTGTGAGCGGTGTGGCCTGCCTTATCCGGGTGACATCACAACACCTTTCAAATGTGCAAATTGCAGTGATACAAAGCTGTACTTCAGCCGCGCGCGTTCGGCTGTGACAGCCGACGGGCCGGTACGCGAGGTGATTCACCGTTACAAATATCAAAGCGCATTATGGTTTGAACCGTTCCTTGCCGAACTGCTGATCAGTCGTGCTACGCCTGAGCTTGTAAGAGACAAATTTGATCTTATTGTGCCTGTACCGTTGCATCCGACACGAAAACGTGAACGCGAATTTAACCAGGCCGAACGGCTTGCTGCACGGCTTGCCGCTGCAACGGCTATTCCCATGAAACACAACATCCTACGCCGGGTCTTGCACACGCGCACGCAAACGCTGCTTAGTCGTGAGCAACGCACGAACAACATGCGCGGCGCGTTTGCCCCAGGATCAAGCCGGCGCTTGAACGGCGCGCGCGTTGTGCTCGTTGACGACGTTTTCACGACCGGCGCAACTACAAATGCATGTGCAAGAGTATTGCGGTCAATCGGCGCAAGCGAAGTTTGTGTTTGGACAGTTGCACGCGGTATTTAGGATAAGACACAAAAACTTTCTTGCGAGCGGGCTTGCATTTTGGTTGTGGCTCAGGTAAAAATGCTGCTCGTTATGGCCACATTGCGCTTCAGTAAAAAGCCAGTTGACCTCGAAGCGCTGGAAGCGGCTGTGGCAGCCGCGACAGTTGGCAACGGCAAAGTACGATTAGCTGAGAAACCAAAGCTGGCTACAGGCCGACCCAAAAAGCGCGAAATCCCAGAAGGCCTTTGGACAAAATGCCCAAAGTGCAACACGATGGTCTTCGACAAGGAACTGGACGAAAACCTCAAAGTCTGCCCGCGTTGCCAGTACCATTTTCCGTTGGGCGCACGCGAACGGATTCATTCACTGGTCGAGACCTGCACATTCGAAGAGATGGACGCAGAAATGACAAGCGTTGACGTGCTCAATTTTAACGGCGCCATCTCATACACTGCAAAGCTCGACGAGAACAAAAAGGCTACTGGCCACAAAGAAGCCGTCATTACCGGCATTTGCAAAATTGGCCCGTTTAAGGTTGCGCTTGGCGTGATGGACTTTGGTTTCTTGGGCGGATCGATGGGCTCGGTTGTTGGCGAAAAGATCACGCGCCTGGTCGAACGCGCAACTGAGAAATGGTTGCCGCTTGTGATTGTATCAACCAGTGGCGGCGCGCGAATGTACGAGGGCATGTTCAGCCTGATGCAAATGGCCAAAACTGCTGCTGCACTCGCATACCACGCAAAACAACGCTTGCCGTACATAAGCGTGCTCACTCACCCCACAACGGCAGGTGTTATGGCCAGCTATGCCAGCTTGGGCGATCTCATCATTGCCGAGCCAGGTGCAATGATCGGGTTTGCCGGCCCGCGCGTAATCAAGGACACCACACAGGCTGAACTGCCGCCCGGGTTCCAAACTGCCGAGTTCCTGCTCGAACACGGCCTAATAGACGCGATTGTGCCACGCAAAGAACTCAAACAACGCCTGATTTATTACCTGGACTTTTTCACAGCCGGACTAAACAACCGCGCAGCCATAACAGATTGAATGGCGAAAAGCGCGATGGGCACCAGGTGCGTCCCCACAAAGAAGGATGCACATGATTCAAAGAAATCTGACGCCACACCGCGCACACGTGATTTCAACCCCGAGGCCGACGTCAAGACAATGCAAGCCTAGGCCATGTACCATGACCAAACACTGCTTGCGCCGGGCACTCTTTACCTTGTTGCAACGCCCATAGGCAACCTGCGGGACATTACACTGCGCGCACTGCACGTGCTCAAAAACTGCGATGTTGTTGCAGCCGAGGACACACGCCGCACCGGGTTGCTGCTAAAACATTTCGGCATAACAAAACCGTTGCTCAGCTTTTACAAGTTCAACGAGGCAAAACGCAGCCTGCAACTGCTTGAGCTGCTCCGGGCCGGAAAAACAGTCGCACTCGTGACTGACGCCGGCACCCCCGGAATAAGCGACCCTGGCCAACGCGTAGTCCGGGCCGTAGTCGCAGCCGGGTTACGCGTCGAGCCTGTGCCAGGGCCGTGTGCATTCATTGCTGCGCTCACAGCCAGTGGGTTGCCAACCGATGAGGTCCACTTTGTCGGTTTCATTCCACATAAATCGGGTCAACGCCGCGCCAAACTCGAGTCACTCAGGTCTGTCCCCGGCACACTCGTCCTTTACGAATCGCCGCACCGACTTGAAAAATTGTTGCGTGAACTGTCTGAAGTATTCCCGGATCGGCAGGTTGTGATCGCGCGCGAGCTAACAAAAAAGTTCGAGGAATTCATCCGTGGCACGCCGGCGGAGCTGCTCAAGAAAGCAACTGAACGCAAGCTCAAGGGCGAGTTTGTGATTGTGATCAGCCCCGGTAAAACCGGCGAGCCAGCCGGTGCGATAGCCCACAGTGATAAATTTGTGGATTGTAAAGGCGCTTGATAGCTCGCATGCAAGCGCCTGAGGCTGGGCGCTGTGGTTTTAGCTGACCTGTGTAGAAATCTTGGCCCAGCAAGATTCAACCACCAGCTAATGCTTCAAATTACGGCACATAAATGTTAAGCTTGGCCGAGCATTTCTGATATGACTCTGAACGTGATTGAACCCGAACCGACTACGCGCGAGTTGCGGTTGTTATATGAGGTAAGCCGGCGCCTAGATGAAAGCTTAGACCTTCGAGTGGTGCTTCCGCCTGTGCTCGGGGCACTGGCACATTACATGGACATGAACTATGGCACAGTTACGATCCTTCACGGCGACACCGGCCAAATAATGATCGAGGCGGCTCATGGGTTGACCCCCGCCCAAGCCAGGCGTGCACGCTACAGGCTCGGCGAAGGCGTTACCGGAAGCGTGATTCAAACCGGCGAACCGATCATCATACCGCGTAAAAGTGAATCACCACTCATCTTGGACCGGACCGGCAGAGGAAAACGGCCCGATACAGCGTTCATCTGCGTGCCGATCAAGATCGGCCAAGAAGTCGCAGGTGCACTCAGCGTGGACACGCCGACTAAACCTGAAACTGAGCTACGGAAGGACGCGCGCCTGTTATGCATTGTGGCTTCGATGATAGCGCAGGCGGTGCAATTGCGGCGCGTTGCTCTCCAGGAACAGGAGCGCCTGGCCGATGAAAACCGACGGCTGCGTGGTGAACTGCGCGAACGATTCCGGCCAGCTAACATGATCGGCGCATCGCATGAGATCCGGCACGTGTTTGAGCAAATCGCACAGGTCGCACGCACAAATGCAACTGTGCTGGTATACGGTGAAACCGGCACTGGTAAAGAGCTGATTGCACAAGCAATCCATTACAACAGCGCCCGCGCTGAGGGCCCGTTTGTCCGCGTGCATTGCGCTGCATTGCCGGAATCCTTGGTTGAAAGCGAGCTGTTTGGGCATGTTCGTGGCGCGTTTACAGGGGCTGTCCGTGACCGCAAGGGCAGGTTCGAACTCGCAAACGGCGGCACGCTTTTCCTAGACGAAGTAGGTGATATTCCCCCCTCAATTCAGGTTAAATTACTGCGGGTGCTTCAGGAGCAGGAATTCGAGCGAGTCGGCGATACGCGCACGATTAGCGTCGATGTGCGGGTTATAGCGGCCACACATCGCGACCTACCGGCAATGATCGCCAATGGCAGGTTCCGCGAAGACCTTTATTACCGTCTCAATGTGTTCCCAATTTACGTGCCCCCACTGAGGAATCGTGTCGCAGACATTTTACCATTGGCTGAGCATTTTCTGAACTTGTATGCACACCAGCACAACAAGCCGGCGCGCATGCTCTCAGACGAAGTCCGGCGCAGGCTGCTGGCGTACTCGTGGCCTGGCAATGTACGTGAGTTGGAAAACATAATCGAGCGCGCTGTGCTGTTGTGTGAGGGACAAACCATACAAGTGCATCATCTACCGGCTGCGTTGCAAACCATTGGCGCATCTGGCGCTGACTCAGGCGAAGGGCTGGCTGCGCAAGTCGCTGCTCTCGAACACAAACTGATAACCGAGGCACTGCGCAAAACAGGCGGTAACATCGCCGCTGCTGCACGTGAATTGCGTACCACACCTCGCGTACTGGCTTACAAAATTCGCAAACTCAACATCGACGCCTGAGCGGTGCATTAACTGTTCGGCCAAACCCAACCAAAACACTTCAAAATTGTCGGATAAAGCCATTCAGGCCGACATTTTTGTCGCGTCTGGCGGGCTGAAACCTTCCCTTGGTGGCCAACGACAACTTTTTTCTCAGCCGCAGAAAACCATTGAAAAAACAGCAGATTCCGCAATACCCACCCACAGATTTGAACCGCTTGGCACGCGTCCGGCTTAACTAAGGGGCTGTTAAAATCTTTTTTGCGAACATGTACACAATAAACAGACTCGGTGTAGCCGCAGCGATCACGCTTGGTGTTTGTGGCGTATCTGCTGCTGATGAAAGCGGACCCGTACCAACTTTAAGCAAGCCCGCACAGCTGGACGCGGCTCTCAGCGAACAACCTGCTCAGGGATCCTCAGGGGCAGGTTTGTCCGGCTTCTTTACCAAGACAGATGTGAGCGGGTTTGTGTCGGTTTCGTTCTTTCATAACTTTAACGATTCTGAGCCGGTGGCAAACGCGTTCGTGACAAAAGATGACGAGTTCACTTTTCATAAACTCAAACTGGCCCTGGAGAAACCTGTCGAGCGACACACAGACAACTGGGATGTCGGTTTTCGCGTGGACGTAATCGCCGGCGAGGATGCCAAGGTTATTCACGCGGCAGGCTTGGGCACGGCTGACGACGTGGTTGACCTCGAGCAGGCCTATTTAAGTGTCAACGTGCCAGTGGGCACCGGCCTGAAGGTTGCGCTCGGCAAAATGGTGACCTTGATGGGGGTAGAGGTCATCGAAGAGCCGCTTAACCCGAACTGGACCATGGGCAATCAATTCCTTTACGTCGAGAACTTCACGCAGCTCGGCGGACTGCTCTCCTACAGTTGGAGCGACTCGGTCGAGACCGCGTTTGCCGTGCTCAACGGCTGGGACAAGGTCAGCGACAACAACGACGGCCTGTCAGTAATGGGCAAGGTGACCATTGCCTTGTCGCCGAGCACGTCGGTTGCGTTACTCGGTTACGCTGGGCCTGAGCAAGACGACAATACATCAAATTTACGCAAGGGCGCGGAATTGATTTTGACGCAGAAAGTTGGGTCAAAACTGGCGCTTTATGCGCAAGCTGACTACGGACATGAAGATAACGCTGCGCTTGTTGGCGGCGACGCCGAATGGTGGGCGGGCGGTGTTTGGGTTGTGTATAACTTCACAGACAAAATCGGTGTGGCATTGCGCGCGGATCACCTTATTGATGCGGGCAGCAGCCGTACCGGGTTCGACCCGTCAGGCGATGCGAGCCTGAGCAGTCTCACGCTCACGCTCAACATCAGCCCTGTCGCAGGCTTGCAAGTTCGGCCTGAGCTGCGCTTCGATTACTGTTCAGAGCCGGTCTTCGAGCGCGACAACTCGAAAAAACACAGTCAACTCATGCTTGGGATGGGTGTGACGTACAATTTCTAACCCGAACCAAAAATTGGAGGGGTGAAAAATGAAAATGCCTGGTCGTATTCTGATGCTTGCAACTGTCCTGTGCGCGGCCGTAGCAGCTTCTGCCGCTGACGCGCTCAGGGAGCCAACAATTGAGGAAAGGCTCGCCGATGTCGAGGCGTACATTAACAATGGCGCGCGTACGCCCGATGTCGCGAGCAAGGTAGCCGGCCCCGGTCCTGGCCACAACGGGTGGTTGATGACATCCGCGGCGCTGGTGCTTTTCATGACACTGCCGGGCCTTGCGTTGTTCTACGGCGGGCTTGTGCGGCGCAAAAACGTCTTGTCTGTGCTTGCGCAATGCCTTGGTATTGCCGGCCTGGTGACACTTCTGTGGTGGGCGGTCGGGTACAGTCTAGTGTTTTCGCCAGGCACACCTGTACTTGGGGGACTAAAATTCGTGTTCTTTAGCGGCGTGGACAGCAATCCGAATACTGACTATTCGGGTTGGGTCTCGCACAACGTGTTTGCAATGTTCCAAATGATGTTCGCCATAATAACGCCGGCGCTGATCATAGGCGCAATCGCGGAACGAATGAAGTATTCAGCAGTGCTGCTGTTTGTTGCTATATGGATGTTCGTGGTCTATTTCCCGCTTGCGCACATGGTCTGGGGTGTGGACGGGTTGATGAACGGTGCCTGGAATGCGAACGCAAAGATCAAAGCAATTGATTTTGCCGGCGGCACGGTTGTGCACATGTCAAGCGGCTGGTCAGCACTGATCTTGTGCCTGATTGTTGGCAAACGACTCGGCTACGGCAAAACCATCATGGCACCGCATAGCATGGTGCTTTGCATGGTCGGCACCGCAATGCTGTGGATCGGGTGGTACGGCTTCAACGCCGGCAGCGCGCTTGGGGCCGACTCGATTGCTGCAAATGCGTTCATGACCACAACGCTTGCGGCTGCAATTGCGGCTCTAACATGGGCAGGGGCAGAATGGGTCTTTCGTGGTAAACCCAGTGTGCTCGGATTCTGCTCGGGCGTTGTTGCAGGGTTGGTTGTTGTGACACCAGCATGTGGATTCATTACTGCAACTGGCGCAGTCATAATCGGTGTACTGGCTGGGTTTGTTCCGTTCCTTGCATGCGTGAAACTGAAACCATTACTCGGCTACGACGATGCGCTTGACACGTTCGGCGTGCATGCCGTGGGTGGTACATTAGGGGCGTTACTTACAGGTTTCCTTGCCACGCACAGCGCGAATCCGAACCTAGCGATCAACCTAAAAGATATTGTGGGCCGCACGCTCTGGCTGCATCAGCTTGCTGCGATCGGCGTCACGCTGGTGCTGGCAATAGTTGGCACTGCGCTCATTGCGCTGGTCGTCAAGCTCGTTGTGGGATTGCGGCCAACTCCAGAAGAAGAAACAGTCGGCCTCGATCTGGTGTACCACGGCGAGGAAGGCTACATATTCGAATAGCACAACACTGAGCAATGAAAAAAATTGAAGCCATAATCAAACCGTTCAAGCTCGAAGAGGTCAAAGAAGCACTCGCAGAGCTTGGCATACAGGGTATGACAATCACAGAAGTCGAGGGGTTCGGCAGACAAAAGGGCCATACCGAAATCTACCGGGGTAGCGAGTACACACAAAATCTGCTGCCGAAAATCAAAATCGAGATCGTGCTGCCTGACCAACAAGTGGACGCCGTGCTCGAGACGATCATCAAGACTGCGCGCACGGGAAAGATCGGCGACGGTAAGGTTTTCGTGTTGCCCGTCGAGGAAGCGGTTCGTATTCGAACCGGTGAACGCGGGCATCAGGCCATCGGGTAAACCGTTGCCACCGCACTATGCGATAGCCCTAGAAACACAAAGGCAACAATACGAGAGACGCAGAGCGGTGGCGAGCCGCGCTCTGCGTCTATTTTTATTGAACCAGGTATTTGGCAAAGGTTGCCTCAGCGGTCAGTACATGAGCACAAACCACACAGGTGCACGGGCATTGGCAAAACTGTGACTCCGCTATCGAGAAGCATAAGCCGCGCGTGCATTTGGTATCCGTGGCACTTACCAGACACAAAAACGTTAGCATTATGTAAAATAGAGTGGACAGGCATTTGCCTTGCAACTTGCAGAAGCAGCTTGGGGTAGTTGCGCAGGACCATTGAGGCCGAAAAGCGCAGGAATTTGTAGCTAAATTATAACCTTATGTCCCATTTGCCGAAACATAGACCCGTTAATTGGTTTGGTATGAAAGTGCACAGTGGCATGCACATAAATGGACCTCGCCGGCCTTGCACAAGGAGGCCGAGCGGGGTGCAGAATGAATTGCTAGAGCGGCTTAAAAACACTTGCCTTCGGCAATGGTTGGCGAAGGTTCACTCTCCGCACCTGCAACGGGCAGTTATGTGTGCTGCGGATGACGCTGCTGCTGTTGCGTGGTTGCATCCGTTGCCGCTGTTGGTTTTCCCTGAATTGTTTGAAGAAATGGCGCGTGCAGCTGTTGTGCGTGGGCTGCGGCAAGCAGACATAGCACAACGGAGTAAAGTCTTGCTCGCAGAGGTTGGGCTTGATTCGGCGTATTCCGACAGCCAGGACCGTGATCGTTTGGAAAAAGTGCTGAGGAGAAAAAGAGATTTGAATCCGCTCGGTATGACCGGCTGTAGAAGTGTTTCCCAGATGGTAGCAAAGGGCTGAATATGATTGGACCTGTTTGCAATGGTTTCTGTTTACGGATGGCCACTTTTTTGAGTGACCAGTGGGCGCGAGTCTAACGTCTTGTGGCCACGCTGAGACACACTGCTTGGACGCAGGAAAAGAAACCCATTCTCAGGTCGGTGTTTATGGCGCTGCTTGAGTTATCTACGTGCGTCAAGAAAAGGGGCTGGACACTATGCATTTTGTGTTCAGTCACGGCCCGAATGCAATTAGCTGGAGCAGTCGGCGTTGTGGTCAACGGCACCTTTGTGCTTTCGGGGAACTCGCTAAGGACTGTGTGTTGAGCTCGGCCCACTGTTTAGGCTTGTTCAGCAGTTCGCGCCAGTGGTGGGCCAAGTTTTAAAAGCCGCAATCTTATCGTTAGATCAGGTCGGAAGAAATTTTCTCCCCGCACAGCTTCAGAACAATGTGTGCTCGGTGCGCTGAATGATTTCGTCCTGCAACGCACGCGACAGGTCACAGAAGTAATCGCTGTAGCCGGCTACGCGCACAATCAAGTTGCGGTATTGCTCCGGATTGACTTGCGCTTTTCGTAGCGTGTCTGCTGTCACCACGTTGAACTGCACGTGGTGCGCATCCATCTTGAAGTATGCGCGGATCATCGCCGCCCATTTGGCGAGCGCTTCCTCAGTGCTCACAAGTGACGGCGAAAGTTTCATGTTTAACAGTGTGCCGCCCGCCTTGATATGATCGAACTTGGCTGCGCTTTTGAACACAGCAGTTGGCCCGTTGCGATCGGCACCTTGCACAGGACTAATTCCCTCACTCAACGGCTTGAACGCCTTACGCCCATCGGGTAATGCACCTGTCTTGCTGCCAAAGTACACGTGGCACGTGGTGGGCAACATCTCGACCCTGTAATGACCGCCGCGTGGGTCGGGCCGACCATCGAGTTCTTCTACGCAAGTGTTGAAGATACGTACCGCAATCCGGTCGGCGTAATCATCGTCATTGCCGTACTTATGTGTCTTGTTGAGAAGCCATTGCCGGAACAACTCATGCCCTTCGAAGTCTGAGTCCAAAATCCGCATGAACGCGGAAAGCTTCAGACCTCGCACAACTCCGGTGCTCTGCGCTACTTGCCTCAGACCACTCGATTGGGGAAGGGCGAGTTCGTCCGGTGCAGAGCACATGCCGCTGGCTCCGCAGGCGCTGTGGTGGCTCGCCAAAACTTCATTTTGTTGGCAACCCGACGGACCGTTGGGCTGTACAGACAAGCCGCGTGCGCTACTGGCGTTTTCAAAGCACACCAGTTTCAGTGCACTGAAGCTATCGGTGAGACTGCCCAGGCCAACAAACTGGACGTATGTGTTGTTGTATCGTGCGCCACCGGCGTTGTAGTCGCGGGCATTTTTAATGCAATCGTCAATCAACACGCTCAAAAACGGCGCCGGCATGAGCGCGGCGTACATCCGGCCGATGATCTGATTCCCCTTCAGCTTGATGTCCAAGAAATGCCGGAATTGCGCCCGATAAGCCGCGTACAAATCCTCAAATGTCTCGAATGAATCCGGGTCGCCGGTACGCGGCCCGAGCTGTTTGCCTGTTAACGGGTCAACCCCATTATGCAGAGCAAGTTCAAGGCATTTAGGCATGTTAAAATAACCGGTCAGAATGTACGCTTCTTTGCCGAAAGCGCCTACCTCCACACAGCCACTGCACCCGCCTGCGCGGGCGTCTTCGAGCGATTTGCCCATGCGCAATTGCTCCTCGACCACTGCGTCGGCGTTGAAAATGCTCGGGAACCCGTAGCCTTTGCGTACCACACGCAGCGCGTGCTTGAGAAGTTCATCGGGTGTCTTACGCGACAGTTGCAGATTCGAGCTGGGCTGCAACAGATGCATCTCGTCTATGATGTCGAGTATCAGATGCGAAAGGTCGTTCGACCCGTCTGACCCATCGCGCAGCAATCCGCCGATGTTAATGTTGGCAAAGTCCGTGTAGGTACCGCTTTCGGCTGCGGTCACACCCACCTTCGGCGGTGCAGGTTGATTGTTGAACTTGATGAAGAAGCACTCGAGCAACTCGCGTGCGCTTTCGGGCGTGAGCGTACCGTCTTCAAGTCCACGCCGGTAGAACGGCAACAAGTGCTGGTCCAAATGCCCGGGATTAAACGAGTCCCAACCATTCAATTCTGTGATCACCCCCAAGTGACAGAACCAGTAGTACTGTAGCGCCTCATGAAAGTTACGCGGTGCATGGGCCGGTACGTAGGTGCACACTTCGGCAATCTTGAGCAATTCGGCGCGCCGTTCAGGGTTGGATTCTTTAGCTGCGAGTTCACGTGCCAACTCTGCATGCCGCTGCGCAAATAAAATAATGGCATCACAGGCAATCTCGAACGACTTGAGCGTTTCGCGTTTGTCCCATGCAAGCGGATCGTTCAGTAAATCCAGCTTTGCCATTGCGTCGGCAATGTCGCGTTTGAAGTCGAGCATGCCCTTGTAGTAAATTTTGTCGTCGAGGACTGTATGCCCGGGCGCGCGTTGTTCCATAAACTCGGTGAATATGCCGGCTTCGTAAGCCTCTTTCCATTGTTGGGGTAACGCGGCAAATATCTTGTCGCGTAACGACCGCCCGCGCCAGTAAGGGATAACGATGTTGCGGTAAAGTTCGAAACATTCTTCGTGAACATCGTAGTGTGTCAGGGGGCGCGAGTTCAAAATCTCTAGGTCTTCGATGCTATGGCAGGTCAGCTCCGGATAGGTCGGAGTTGCTTTTGGACGCGGCCCGCGCTCGCCAACGATCAATTCGCCTGGGCCGATGTAGATTGTCTTGTGCTGGCAAAGGTAATAAAAACATTTCGCCCGCATTACGGGCACCGAATATTTCCCTTCATTGGCCTGGTAAAACTCGGTTACTAACCGGGCCCGCTCAGGTGAAATTGACGGACGCGCCTCAAGACTTTCCAGGCGCAATCTTTCGGTTCTGGGCGTCATGACAGGCACAAAATACCGCACTTTGTAGCCTGCAACAAGCGCACATACAGATGCCTTTGGCCATCGCAATTATTCAGCACGAGCACATTCCGGACATGGTCATAAAAACTGGCACTACTGTTGCTTTCGCATGAGAATTGCCTTGCAAACAATTTATGTGGCAAATGCTTGAAACATCCAGGGCTCGCGTGTCCGTGTGGGTAAAGCATAGTAAGAATGCACTCGGGGTAATTCTAGTTGTAGCTTGGGTGCCTATCATAGCCGAGGCCGGGGGCAGCGGGTTAAATGTTGCCGTGGTGGTAAACCAGAACAGCACGGACTCGCTCAGGCTGGGCAATTACTACTGCGAACGCCGGGGTGTACCACCGCAAAACGTACTGCGGATTACAAATTGGCTTGGAGGACGCGTCGTTTGGACAAACTCGGATTTCGAGAACCGCCTGCTCGAACCGCTCCAATCAATGCTCATAAACCGCGGCCTCACAAACCAGATCGATTACGTTGTGCTTTCGATGGACATACCATACCGCGTCACGTCAACAAACGGAGACAATAGCACCACCGCAGCACTGTTTTACGGATTCAAAACAAACGATTGTCCCACGTGTCCGTTCCCGGGCTGTACCTTGCCTGCGTACACTTCAAACGCTTATGCGGGCAGTGAAGACATTTTCCGCGACTTGGCGCAGTTCGGCAACCGGACCAACACGTTCCTTGTGATGATGCTTACATCGAGCAACCTCGCACAGGCAATGGCAATCGTTGACCGAGGCGTGGCCAGCGACGGCGCGTTCCCAACACAGACAGTCGTGCTTGGCAACAACCAGACTGACCCGTTCCGCACGATACGGCATGTGCTGTATGACGACGCGATCTTCAACACACGCTTACGCGGCAATTTCGACATGACAAGGGACAATTCGTCCCAGCCGTATGGCAAAACTAACTTGCTCGGGTACCAAAACGGCATGTACAGGTTCAACATCATGCCAAACACGTTTGTGCCTGGTGCTATCGCAGACAGCCTCACATCCTTTGGCGGCAGGATCTACGAGTTAAACGACCACACAACGCTGCTTGTGTTTCTCAACGCGGGCGCAACGGCAAGCTACGGCACAATAATCGAACCATGCGCATACCTTGGTAAGTTCACCACCCCGCATGTGTACTTTTACCAAGCGCGCGGGTTTAACATCGCACAAAGCTACTACCAAAGCATAACAAACCCGTATCAGGGATTACTTGTTGGCGACCCGTTAGCTGCTCCATTTGCAAAATCCGGTGTTGGCCAGTGGCTTAACTTGCCTGCAGGCTCGGTGATTTCAGGCACAACGAATCTAACTGTGCAATTCTTTGCTGCTGATGCAACGCGCCCGATTCAACAGATTGATCTGTTCCTAGACGGTCTCTGGTTGCGCACAGTCACAAACATTGCCCCAAGACAAGGTAACAGACTCCATGTAATGATTGATGGTTACAGCACTTCATACACGGTGCCGCCAAATGCCACCATTAAGTCGGTTGCCGCAAATCTCGCCCAAGCAATTAACAACCCCACATTTACAAATCAGACCAAGGTACGCGCATTGGTGCGGGGCGACAGAATCGAGCTGCATTCGTTTGACATGAACCGGCGTGGCTCAGAGACCGAGTTAGTTGTGAGCAATGCAATCGGGACGGCACCGGTGTTGACAACCTACGTGCATGCAAGTGGGACCAATTTTCTGGACACGATTACCTGCGGCGCGCGGTACAAATACACGGTCACCAACCCGGCGGTTGTGATTTCACCAAGCGACTATTTGCAGCTTGTCGTAATAAAAACAAATGGCCAGACAACAATTGTGGCTGTTACCAACAACTTCGGTGCAACATCGCTGTGGCAGTTCGCTGAGGCTTGGGTCAACACGGTTAACTCAAATGTAGATCTGCAGTTGCCAGACGGCGTGACAATTGAAAACCCACGATACAGCGATAAATTTTTCCCCACCGACATTTCATGCATCTTCAACATTCGCGCGCGTGCATCCGGCTGGCCTGCTGCTCAGGTGCAGGTAGCTGTGCGCGGGTCTACAAACTTCCAGATCACCCCAGCCGGCACAAACCGTCTTACGGAAAACATCGCCGACCTCGAACCGCGCGCGCATCTTTATGTGACCGCAGGCGTCACAAACCTTGTGGTGACCTTTCCGTTCAATACTGCGAATTATGCGGACGGTTATCACGAACTAATTGCAGTTGCTTACGAGGGTAGCCATGTGCGCACCCAAACGCGCGTAACTCGAGAAATCATCATCAAGAATTCGTCGCTCGCCGCCGAGCTAACCTGTACGCCGTGCGACTCGAACACTGCCGTTGAGGCCACACTACAATTCACCGTCACTGCAAATACAAACACGATTGCACGCACCGAGCTATTCAGCACAGGCGGATCGCTCGGGGTTGTCTCGAACCAGCACACCGCTGTTTTCGCTGTGCCGGGCACAAATCTAGGTATCGGCCTGCATCCGTTCTACGCGATTGCCACCCGGACAGACGGCAAACAATATCGGACACAGACGAAATGGCTCCGCTTAATCGGGCCGGACGAACCATTCCAGCTCAGTCTTACTGCGCATCCCCCTATACTGAGCTGGCCTGCAACAGCAGGCCGAAAATACGAAATACTGGCGACTGACGTCATCACAAACAGTTTTCAACCGCTCGACATCCTCGTGCCAACAAATACAGCCGGCGCATGGACTGATACAACTGCGCCTTACGAGCAACGATTCTATCGCGTTCGTACGGTAAATTAAACTGGGTCAGATCTGAGATTGTGCATTGCGCGCGTGTTGTTGTGCCTGGCTTTGCACAGGGGTTTGATCACGACCGTTTTCGTCGTTTCTATTGCCGCTAAAAACGCAGGCGTGGTTAGCGTGCGCAGGGTTTCTTGTTTAACCACCAAATATGATGCTCTGGTCACGAGTATGTTCGCGGTTCACTCGGGCGGTTCAGGTTAAAACCCGACTACACCGTCCAGTTGGCCGAAATAGCTCGACCAAAAACCGATGATCTGAGTTGCAATCCACAGAACAATTCCAATGTAAATCAGCCGCGGTATCCATTGGGCGAGCATGTGCAGCTTACGCGTGCCTTCCTCTTGATAAATCTTATGCAACTGATGCAATGTTTCGTCGAGTTTGCCGCTTACCTCGCCACTGCTGTACAAATTAACGAAAAGCTCGGGGAACTGGGGACAGGCCTGGAGTATCTCAGCGGGTGTCTGGCCGGCTTCGAGCTTTGGTTTCCAGTCAAGCACAGCGCGTTTGAGTGCCGGTGAGCCACTCGCTGCTGAGGCAAGCACCCAAGCTTCGTATATTGGGAATCCGGCACTAATCAGTGCTTCAAGAGCAGCCGCAAGTCGCGCAAGGGCAAGCTCGCGCCTTGTTGTGTTAACTAACGGGATCAGGCTCGTAATTTTCTCGATGAGCGCACGCCATGTCTCACCGTGCCTGGCCTGTCCGGCGTATGCAGTGAGCACAACTAAAATGTAAATCGGAATCAAGATGCCGAAAGTTTCTGCCAGGTAACCAGCCATAGTCCCACCTCTGAAAAAGCGCGGTGTCGCCAGAATAAACACTGCAAAATGCAACAGGAAAACCGGGTACGCCAATTCGCCTATGACACGCCGCGCAATTTGCGCGCGGTTTAGGTAGTACTCAGATAGTAGCCGGAAACACGCATCAAGTCGGCCGCTCTGTTCGCCGGCGCGTAAAAGTGCGACGTCGAACGCAGGCATCCAATTGCCGGCTGCTTCGAGTGCTTCTGAAAATGTCTGGCCGGTGTCCAGACCTGCGAGCACGATTTGAAGCGGCTTGCGAAATGCGCGGCTTGGTGGGGTGCGTTCGAGCCGGCGGAGTGCTGCGATCAGGCCGATACCGGCCGAAGTAAGCTGTGCAAGTTGATGGTACAACTCGGCCCGCTTGGCGAAGTCGCGGGGCGTAACAACCAAACCCATAAAAACGCGCCCGGCGCGCGCGGGCTTTAACTTACGCGGCCACGCGGTCCAGGCTTTCTTTCAGCACGCGCTTGGGCTTAAGGCCGCGCATTTGCTCGACTACCTGACCCGCTTTGAAAAACAACAAGGTCGGGATCGCCGTCACACCAAACTGCGCTGCTAGTTCTTGTTCGGTGTCAACGTCAACCTTGCCAATCTTGACCCGGCCGTTGTACTCGTCGGCCAGTTCGTCCAGGACCGGTGCAAGCATTTTGCACGGCCCACACCATTCGGCCCAGAAATCTACCAAAACAGGCGTTGGTGATTCGAGAACTTCCCTGCCGAAGTTTTCTTTTGTCAGATTGACAATGTTCGGTGACGGCATTTGGAAAAATGCTCAATATTTTGTCGCACCCGGGCTTGGTTCCCCGGCAAATCATCTAATACAGGCTGCCGACGCTATAACCGGCTCGCTTTCAAAGTGTCATCAAAAACAGCACACTTCCAACTACGATCAACGCGACTACAGCAGCACCAATTGCAAGTGCGTTATCGACCGGACTGAGTGCTTTTGCTGCAGCAACCGGTGCGGCTGCAACCGGTCTGGGTTGAGCAACCGGAGCCGGGGTTGCGCGTGTCGCAGTAGCCGCGGGCGCTGCGGCAGGTGCAGGTGCTGCTGCAGGCGCACTGGCAGCCATCGCTCCACCCGGAGGCATACTCGGCAACTTGATTGTCGGCGCTGCAGATGGTTTAGGCGGTAAATTGATCCGAACAGTTTCTTTCTTAGGCTGTACCTTGCCGGTTTCCTTTTTCGGCGGAACAGCGCCGGGCGGTACACTTGGAATGTTTTCAGCCATAACGACCTGTAAACTATGCACCAGCTAATCCGCTGTCAAACTTTTATTGGCTGCACGTTTGTAGTACGACCCTTTAGGCTGAAAAACCACAAAACCTTGTATTCGTGATCGCACTACGAGCCGGCTCGTACGGAACCGCAGCCGCCATTCCACCAAGCAGATGCGCGACTCGGTCATCTAGCCAGCAATTCAGGTCGGCTATAGAGCCGGAACCTGACGTAAAGCCCTAAATTTGAACTTTGAACGTGCCCGATTGAACAATACTTTTTTGTCGTGACCGAGCCGGTGCCCACTGTAAGCGTGATAGTTGCTGCGCGACCCGAGCAAATAGACATAATTGCGGTTGCTGCAGCCAGACGGCTCGATTACCCGAAACAAAACTTAGAGGTACTCGTTGCCCGCGGCCGGCAACCATCCGTCCAACGCAATGCAGCGTTGAAAATTGCTCGGGGCGACTTAGTCTACTTTCTTGACGATGATTCGGCGCCGGCTACAGACAACCTGCGGCGCGCACTGCCGCATTTTACTGATCCTGCGGTGCAAGTTGTTGGCGGCCCCAGCCTTTGCCCACCAGATGCACCTTTGCTGGAAAAAGTATTTGCGCTTGTGCTCGGCAGTTGGCTTGCGTTCGGCCCCAGCAGGGCGCGGTACGTGCCCGTTGGCACAGTCCGACATACAACTGAAAAGGAACTCATTCTGTGCAACCTAGTTGCGCGTAAACAAACCCTGCTAACCTTGGGCGGGTTCAACGAAGCCTTGTATCCAAACGAGGAAAATGCGCTCATGGATGCTATACAAGGTACCGGGGGCAAACTTGTTTACGATCCAGACTTTATTGCGTATCGCAGACCGCGCCGCACACTTCGTGCGTTTGCTAAAATGCTCATGACATACGGGCGCGGCCGAGCTGAACAGTTCCGGGTTTACCCAACTTTGGGATCGACACTGAACTTTGTGCCACCGCTGTTCTGCCTTTATGTGGCAGTGCTGCCTTTACTTCTGGTTGCACGCGTTTTACCGGCGGAAATTTTACTTGCGCCACTAGCTGCTTACGTAGTGACGTTGGTTTTGCAAACGATCTTGCTGGTACCGCACGGCGGAATGCTTGCGGCCCTGTGTGCGCTGCCTTTGATTGTTCTGACGCATTTGCTTTACGGACTTGGGTTCTGGCGCGGGCTGTTTACCAGCCTCAAACGAAAACCCGCTGAACAACAACAAGTCAGCGTCCAGACCATACCGGTGTAACCGCCCGTGTCATATCCGGCAGATGAAAAATCCACCATTAACCAACGCAATTAAAACTGCGCCTGACCCAGAACGCGCACGACACTTCTTCGAATTATTGATGGACACGCAGGGTGCGTCCGCTTTGGCCGGGCTGAGTGAGCAACACTTGAGCATTTTAGCAGCGTTGGTCAGTGGCTCGCCCGTGCTCGGCAATTTGCTCATCGAAAACCCAGGTTGGATCACCGCGCTTGACCCCGAGGCACTGGAGCATCCGCGCAGATCCCAAGGATTCCAACGGGAGGTTGAGTTGTGGCTAAACCCGCTAATCGAGCTGCGCGACTACGACACCGCCCTGGCCAGACTGCGCAAGTTCAAACAGCGCGAGCTATTGCGAATTGCAGCACGTGACCTCGCGCAATTAGCAGACCCGATTGAAATCACACGCGAACTATCCGACCTAGCAGATGTGTGTCTTAGCGGGGTGTTAAGTGTCTGCATGGCACGGTTAACTGAACAATTCGGTCAACCGTTTTTCCAAGACCCAAACGGCCAATGGCAACCGATCGCTTTCTGTGTACTTGGTCTAGGAAAACTTGGTGCCCAAGAGCTTAACTACAGCTCAGACGTCGACCTGATGTTCGTTTATACCGAGGAAGGCCATGTGTTTAAACACCCGCCACCAAAGGCAAAACAACAAACCCAAACGTTGACAGCGCATCAGTTTTTCAATCGGCTCGCCGAGGCGTTTGTCACCGAGTTAACACGTGCGACACCGGATGGCACGTTGTACCGCGTTGACCTACGCCTTCGCCCAGAAGGTGATTCAGGTCCACTTTGTCGTTCACTACCGAGCTACGAAAACTACTATGCTCAATGGGGACAGACATGGGAACGTATGATGTTAATTCGTGCACGTGGCGTTGCAGGCGACAAAGCGCTCACGGCCGAGTTCATGGAGATGATCCAACCGTTTAGATTCCCCCGGTCAGTTGCGCCGGATGTTCTGTCCGAAATCGCTTCAATGAAAAGGCGGATCGAAACCGAAGTGCTTAACACAGATGAACTGGATCGCAATGTTAAACTTGGTCGGGGCGGTATACGCGAAATCGAGTTTATTGTGCAGGCGCTTCAACTGATGCACGCCGGCCGAATACCGTTCCTGCAAACCCCGCATACGTTGCCAGCGCTCGACAAGCTTACACAATATAATCTTCTTGCTGAGCGCACAGCACGCGAGCTCCAAAACGCATACTGTTTTTTGCGCAAGCTCGAACACAGATTGCAAATGGAACATGGCTTGCAAACCCACACCATACCAAAATCAAAACACGCACGGGACCGGCTGGCGCGGCTGATGGGATTTTCGTCAACGTCGAAATTCGAGACTGCCCTCCGTTTACACACCGGCAACGTAAGGTGCGTCTTCGACAAGCTCATCAAGGCCAAGGCGCCAAAAACCGATGCCGAGCTGCCGGCGCAGTTCGACGGCGCGGAAACCGAATGGAAACAATTGCTCGCAAAACACTGGTTTCGCGATCCCGATAAAGCTTTTCGTGTCTTGAAGGAGTTTGTCGAAGGACCAGGCTACGTCCATGTGTCGCCGCGCACGACCGAGCTCGCGCGCGGATTGTTGCCGAAGTTGTTTGCACTCTGCCGCAAAGACGACCCAAACGCACCCGCATTGTCGTTGCCACCTAAAACGTTGTCTGATCCAGACCGTGTCCTGACACGGCTGGAAAGCTTTGTTGCAGCTTACGGTGCACGCAGGACACTCCTCGAGTTGTGGCATGGTAACCCCGCACTGTTTGAGCTGGTGCTACTGTTGTTCGACAGGTCCGAGTTCCTCGCTGAGCTGGCAATTCGAACCCCAGACCTCGTTGACGTGCTTGTTGGAGGTGAACGACTCGCCCAACGCAAGACAGCAAAAGAAATACTCCGTGAGCTGCAGTTCGGCATCGAAGACGCCGACCAGTTCGCCTGGCTGCGCCGCTACCACGAAACTGAGCTGATGCGAATCGGCCTGCGTGACATCCTAGGTCTGGTGGATTTTGAACAAAACTTAGCAGAGCTTACAGCCCTTGCAGACGCGTGCGTCCAATATGCGTTGGAGGTAGTTTTGTGCAGACACAAGATCAAACATCCACCACTCGCAATCATTGGCCTAGGCAAGTTCGGCGGCTGCGAAATCAACTACGGCTCCGACCTCGACTTAATGTTTGTGGCGGATCCAAAAGTGAAAAACCTCGCAAAACTGCAACGGCTTGCAGTCGAGTTACTCGAGTTGCTTTCACGCCGCACTGAGCACGGTATTGTTTTCCACACCGACGTGCGCTTGCGCCCGGATGGCGAGAAAGGGTTGTTGGTCAACACACTAACCGCACACGAGCATTATTACCGTAACCGCGCACAGTTATGGGAAATCCAAGCCCTAACACGAACGCGATACGTAGCGGGTGACAATGAGATCGGCCACAAATTCCAACGTCTCGCCGCTGCCCTGACCGACTTCAGGCCGGAAAATGTCGCGGCGGGTTTCCCTGTCCGTAAAACGGCTTTAAAAGCTAGTGTTGCCACCCACTTCGAAGCTGTGGATACAGCCGGCCAACAGGAACAACTCGAGTCTGCTCCAGGTGTTGGCCTGGCAGCTTACAGACCCGATTGGAAAGCCGAAATCCACAAAATGCGGATGCGAATTGAGAAAGAACGCACGCCCCCAGGCAAAGACCATCTTGCAATCAAAACCGGCAAGGGCGGTTTGATGGACGCCGAATTTATCGCGCAAGCCCTGTGCATGGAACGTGGCTGGCAGCAAGCACATACACTGCGCGCCCTCGAACGCGGCCGTGCAGAAGGTGTTTTGCCCGATGCAGATAAGCTCCTGGAGAACTACAGCCAACTGCGTCGCGTCGAGGGAATACTCCGCAGATGGAGTTACGAAGGCGAAACCGTTTTGCCAGATGACCCTGCGCCGTTTTATCGCGTTTCTGTCCGGTGTGGCTTTTCTACCCCAGACGCATTCCGCCGCGCCCTTGATCAATATCGCACCGCAATTCGCCATGTGTA
>FMJZ01026054.1_pt1 | contig 67974 bp, 66 predicted proteins | sample 1987881 | NCBI WGS metagenome assembly FMJZ01 (sample SAMEA4378227, study PRJEB15110) | soil metagenome | biome: soil; feature: Field; material: Soil | place: India | collected 2015-03-11 | depth 0 m
ACCCGCGACCTCCGACGTGACAGGCCGGCGTTCTAACCGTGCTGAACTACCACCCCAAAATTTCATCGACTCTCCAACCGGACAACCTGGGCGGTATCCGATTTGAACGGATGACCCCCGGCTTGTAAGGCCGATGCTCTCCCGCTGAGCTAACCGCCCGCATTCTTAGAAAAACTTCATCGCTGCTCCGTTTGCGTGTACCCGGCAATGTAAGAGCAACCCAAGCTAGCTACGGGTTCACGTTAAGCGAGTCACGAAGCTGTTTGCCGGCTTTGAACTTCGCCGACCGAGAAGCAGCGATTTCGATCGTTTCGCCCGTCTTGGGATTGCGGCCTGTCCGCGCCTTGCGGCTTGCGACCGCAAAGGTTCCAAACCCGGATATGTTGACCTTTTCGCCCTGCCGCAGAGCGGCAACGATGTCATCGAACACAACGTTAACAACTTTCTCAGCCAGCGCGCGCGGCAAGTCGACCTTGCTCGCCACTGATTCGATCAGCTCCGCTTTAGTCATGAACACTCCCCTACGTAAGCAAGTGCTTCTGCTTAGTCAGCCACTGGGGAGCTGTCAAGAAAGGAGGCCTGCCGTTAAAACCGCATCTGCGGTTGGGGAACTCATGCTTGGGGTGGTAACTTCTCGAGGCCAATCTCCTTTGAGGAAGGACTCCGGTTCTTCAAGGACTAGTGCTTGCCTCAGCACTTCGTCCATGTGCTGAACCAAACGCAACTCCACCGAACGGAGAACCGGGGCCGGAATGTCCCGTATATCCTTTTCGTTCTCGCTCGGAATCAACACCACCTTGATTCCCGCGCGATGCGCAGCAAGCACCTTTTCCTTGAGCCCACCAATCGGTAACACTCGACCTCGGAGAGTAACCTCTCCGGTCATGGCGACATCGTTCCTAACGGGGATTTTCGTCAGCGCCGACACCATCGCCGTGGCCATCGTGATACCCGCAGATGGGCCGTCCTTTGGAGTAGCCCCTTCAGGGACATGAATGTGGACATCCACATTCTGATAAAAATCGCTCGCCAACCCCAGTTCCACCGCTCTAGAACGTACGTAGCTCATTGCTGCCTGAGCGGACTCCTGCATGACGTCCCCGAGTCGCCCGGTGATGATGAGCTTGCCCTTTCCGGGCATTACAGTTACCTCGATCGCCAGGAGTTCTCCCCCAAACTCTGTCCAGGCGAGACCAGTAGCCACGCCAACCCGATGCTGTTCTTCTGCCTTGCTAACGCGGTACTTGGGCGGTCCTAAGAAGCGGTGGAGGTTCTTGGCGGTCACCACCACTTTTGCATCCCGCTTGGAGCGAAGCACCTCTACCGCTGCTTTGCGGCAAATCGTAGCAATCTCCCGCTCGAGGCCACGTACGCCGGCCTCCTTGGTGTAATGGTGAATAATCGCCAAAAGAGCGTTATCCGAGATCTCTAGGTTCTCGGGGCGCAAACCATTTGCTTCCCTTTGCTTCGGTACAAGATACTTTCGGGCGATGTTGAGCTTCTCGATGTCCGTGTACCCTGGAATGCGGATCACCTCCATCCGATCTTGCAGCGGACGGGGAATCCGTTCCAAGGTGTTGGCCGTGGTGATGAACATGACGCGCGATAGATCGTAATCCACGTCTAAGTAATGGTCATTGAACGCTGCGTTTTGCTCTGGATCGAGCACCTCCAGTAACGCCGACGAAGGGTCGCCCCGAAAATCCGTTGACATCTTGTCGACCTCGTCGAGCAGAAAGACGGGGTTGCACGAACCAGCTTTCTTCATGCTCTGGATGATCTTCCCTGGCAGAGCACCGATGTACGTACGTCGATGGCCACGGATCTCGGCTTCGTCGCGCACCCCACCAAGGGAGACACGCACAAACTTCCGCCCCGTTGCTCGAGCGATCGATTTGCCCAACGACGTCTTTCCTACACCCGGCGGTCCCACTAAGCACAAGATCGGTCCCTTGTTCGTCTGGCCGACCAGAGCCTGAACAGCGAGGTACTCTAGGATCCGTTCTTTTACCTTCTCCAAACCGTAGTGATCTTCCTCGAGAACCCTCTCCGCTTCCGCAATGTCCAACTTGTCCTCCGTGTACTCATTCCACGGCAAGGACAGAATCCAGTCGATGTAGTTCCGCACCACAGTGGCTTCCGCCGACATGGGCGACATCATCTTCAATTTCTTCAGCTCGCGCTCGACCTTGTCGCGTGCCTCGGGGGATAGCTTCTTTTGCTTGATCTTTTCCTCCAACTCCTGGATCTCGGTTCGAAACTCGTCTTTCTCCCCGAGCTCCTTCTGGATCGCACGCATCTGTTCATTGAGGTAATATTCCTTCTGGCTCTTCTCCATCTGCTTCTTCACACGCGTGCGAATCCGCTTCTCCACCTCCAAAATTTCGATTTCCGAACGAAGCAGGCCGAGCACCTTCTCCAATCGCTCGGCTGGATCCACCATTTCGAGCAAACCCTGCTTATCTTCTAACTTTACCCCAAGGTGTGCGACGATCGTATCCGCCAAACGCGACGGGTCCTCGATCGAGGAAACCGAAGTAAACATTTCCGGGGGAATCTTCTTGTTGTACTTGAGGTAGACCTCAAAGGTCGAAATCACCGACCGAAGCAAGGCCTCAATTTCCGTGGTCTTCTCCCACTTTTCCTCAATTTCCTCGATTTCAACCAGCAAGTACTCCGGCTCCGGAAGAAAACGCTGAATGCGCGCCCGGCGTTTCCCCTCGATGAGGACTTTCACGGTACCATCGGGCAGCCGTAGCATCTGTACGATTGCCCCGATGGTCCCCACTTGATAAATGTCGCTCTCCGATGGGTCATTGGTCTTTGCGTCTCGCTGAGCGGCAAGGAGGATCAGCTTGGGGCCGTTCATGGCCTCCTCGAGGGCGCGAATCGACTTCTGCCGGCCCACGAACAGGGGCACCACCATGTGGGGAAAAACAATGATGTCTCGTAGCGGCAGTAATGGGACCCTTGTCATCGACGGGCCGTCCTTTTTCTCATTGCGGAAAAGCATGCCTAGTCTGACCTACACCTAAGCGGTCTCAGCCGCCTTTTGATACAGAACGATTGGGGGTTCGCCCTTCGTGATCACTTCTTCAGAGATCAGTACCTCTTTAATAGCGGGTTGAGATGGGATTTCGTACATGATGTCTAACATTGTGTTCTCCAGGATAGCCCGAAGTCCGCGAGCACCTGACTTCCGCTTTAGCGCCTCACGCGCAATGGCAACGAGAGCGCCGTCCGTAAACTTCAAGTGTACGCCCTCCATTTCAAACAACTTCTGGTACTGACGAACGAGGGCATTCTTTGGCTCTTTCAGGATCCGCACAAGGTCCTGCTCTCCGAGTTCGTCCAAGGTTGCGATCACCGGCAGGCGTCCGACAAATTCCGGGATCAGACCGAACTTCAGCAAGTCCTCCGTTTGGACTTCGTGAAGAAGTTCGCTGACGCTTTTCTCGTCCCGTCGGCGTACATCCGCACCGAAACCCAGTCCCTTCATTCCAATCCGACGCCGGATGATCTCCTCGAGGCCAACAAAGGCTCCGCCGCAAATGAACAAGATGTTTGTCGTGTCAACCTGCAGGAACTCCTGCTGCGGATGCTTCCGGCCTCCTTTGGGCGGAACGCTTGCCGTTGTCCCTTCGATAATCTTGAGCAGTGCCTGTTGGACACCTTCTCCCGACACATCCCTCGTAATCGAAGGGTTGTCTCCTTTTCGGGAAATCTTGTCGATCTCATCTATGTAGACGATGCCACGCTGGGCCTTCTCCACATCGTAATCCGCGTTTTGGAGCAAACTAAGGATGATATTCTCCACGTCCTCGCCAACGTACCCGGCTTCGGTCAGACTCGTTGCGTCGGCTATCGTGAACGGAACCTGGAGAAAGCGCGCTAAAGTTTGGGCCAGCAGCGTCTTCCCTGAACCTGTCGGGCCGATGAGGAGGATATTGGACTTTTGCAGTTCCACATCGCCCGTTACGAATTGGCTATCGATGCGTTTGTAGTGATTGTGTACCGCGACGGCTAGAACCTTTTTGGCTCGCTCCTGACCAATGACGTACTGATCAAGCACGCGTTTGATATCGGCAGGCTTAGGAACAGAGGACGAAGAAACCAAGCCTTCTTCGTGATCGCACTCCTCGGCGATAATATCGTTGCACAGGTCAATGCACTCGTCGCAGATGTAGACCGTCGGACCGGCAATGAGCTTGCGGACCTCGTCCTGACTCTTGCCGCAAAAGGAGCAAACCAAATTTCCACTCCGGTCATCGTGCTTCGCCATAATAACCTCACAACCGCTTGTTCGGCCTGCTTACCATCACCTCATCGACTATACCATATTCCACAGCCTGCTGACTCGTTAGAAACAAATCGCGGTCCGTATCCCTCTCGATCCGCTTCAGTGTCTGCCCCGTGTGCTTCACCAAAATATGGTTCAATTGCTCCCGAATCCGCAAGATCTCTCGCGCTTGAATGTCGATGTCTGCCGCCGCACCACGGATCCCGCCTAAAGGTTGATGAATCATGATGCGGGCGTGCGGCAAGGCAAAGCGCTTCCCCTTCGTTCCCGCCGCTAGAAGCCACGCCGCCATGCTTGCGGCCTGCCCGAGACACAGGGTGGAGACGTCGGGCCGAATGTACTGCATTGTATCGTAAATCGCCAATCCCGCGGTCACCGAACCACCCGGCGAGTTGATATAAAACTGAATATCTCGCTCTGGATCTTCGGATTCCAGGAAGAGCAGTTGTGCCGTGATTAGATTCGCCACCTCGTCGGTGATTGGGCAGCCAAGGAAAACGATACGTTCCTTGAGGAGACGCGAATAGATATCGTACGCGCGTTCTCCGCGCCCCGTTTGTTCCACGACAATTGGAACTAAGTTCATAACTTCTGCGTACACTGAAAGCACGATCGATGCTAGCCGTTTCGCGATGGCTCAGCAATCTGGGCGTCTTCGGACACGTCTCGAACGTTCGCACTCCGTTGCACGAGCTCCAACGCTCGTTGCAAGACAAGTTCTCGTCTGAGACGCTCTCGCGCCTCGCCCTCCGCGTAGCGCGCCCGAATGCGAGCCGCCTCTTCGCCAACTTCCTGAACGGAACGGTCGAGAAACTCGTCCACCTCGGCATCGCTCACGGTAATTGCCTGTTGCTGGGCCAAGGTTGCTAACAGGATCTCGGAAGCCGTCCGAACGTACGCTTCGTCTTCTAGGCGTTCCGCCAGAGCAGGGTTACGCCTAACGAATTCCTCCGCGCGTGCCTCTGCCAACCCTAAACTCATGACATAACTCCGTGCCAACTGATCTCGTTCGAGCCTCAGCAAGCTCGGCGGGACAACCAACCCTGGATTGGCGTCAACCAGGGCCTTGCGCAAACGGCTGCGGACCAAGGCAGCCCTCTGCCGCTCAGCTCGAACCTCAAGCTCCTGTCGAATCTGCGCTCTGAGGTCTTCCACCGTTTCGGCCGTCGAACTTACGGTGCGAGCAAAGTCCTGGTCCAGCGGGGGAACTTCGCGCGCAAACACCTTATCGATTCGTGCCCGCCACACTTTAGGAGAAGAATCCGTCCCGGGTGAGGCCGACTCCTGGGGCAGTTCGATTTCCACCCTCTCTCCCACTCTCTTGCCAATCAATGGAGCAAAGGGAGACTCTGCCACCGATTCTTTCAACCAAACAAGCTCACGTCGATTTCGTTCCCTCGCACCGGGGCCCGCGCCTTGCTCCATACTCAGTTCGACGACATCACCAACCTGAACGGTGTCACGGTCTAAAATCGGCACCAGCTTGGTATGCCGCTCTTGCAATTCCAACAATACTGCTTCCACTCGATCTTCCGTCACCACCGCACGGGGGACTTCCACCTCCAAACCCTCGAACTGAACCCGCTCAATTTCAGGCCAAACCTCCACGATGGCTGAGTACGACAGAGGCTCTCCCAGGTTCAGCGACACCTGCTCCAGGTGAAAATCTCCGGTCAGCCGTAGGTCGCAACCTTGCAATGCCTTCTCGAAAGACTCGGACACTAATTCCTTTTCCACTTCGGCACGAACCACTGGCCAAAACTGTTTCTCCAAGATGGGCTTCGGAACCCGTCCGGGCCTGAAGCCAGGTACACGAGCGCTGCGAGCAATTCGCGCAAAAGCCTGTTGCACCGCGGCATCCACTGCCGAGGCAGGGACGATGACCCGAATGCGGACGTGCACCGGGTCAACACGCTCGATCGAACAATCTACTTGTTGGTCCAAGCTCTCCACTTTTGTCATATTGCGGCGATGGATTTTTTTCTTCAAACCCAAAGCAGCGAGACCTTACCGTTTCAACCGGATCGATAAAGAACGCCTACACAAACGTCGGCTCGATCCTGCCGCTTCGCGATATCGGCTCACGCAAGGAAGAACTGTGGTCCAGGGCGAGCTTCTGACCTGGAGAGTATGGGAGACGACCCCGTTAGACTGTGCCCAACCCCGACGTGCGAGAGGGGGGACTCGAACCCCCACGGGGTCTAGCCCACTAGATCCTAAGTCTAGCGCGTCTGCCAGTTCCGCCACTCTCGCACCGACCGATCCGGTCACGCGCCCTTTCCGCACTCAAGCACTAGACCGAGCCGCACACCCACGCTTGTGGGGCTCACAAATTGGTGCATCCCGTAGCAAATGCTTTCACAATTCTGCAAGCGATTCCATCTTGAAACCTGGGACGTTCCCTCGGCTGGCGATTAACTCTCCGTCATAGCTCGAAGGTCTTCCTGGAGTGGAAACGTGTTTCGCGCGCCCCTCGCGAACAACATCCGTAACCGCGTGCACGCTCCCGCCGTGCACAACGTGCACAGGAGCCCACAATGACGTGCCAACACACCAGCGTATCGAGGGCCGCCCCAGGTCACTGGGAATCGAGATGGGTCCCCCGAAGATCACTACCAATTTGCGCGGCCAGCCGGCTCAAGCTAACGGTGGGATCGTCGGCACGTGGAAAGTGGAGAGGTGCGTGAGCCCGGTTGAAACGGCACGACTCGAAATCGTGTGACCCGAAAGGGTCCGGGGGTTCGAATCCCCCCCTCTCCGCTAACCAATTCCACTAGCGGCGCTCTGCCGCAAACTGGTTCTGCGTCGCCGCCTGCGTCGTAGTCGTACCCTCGTCACACTCCGCACGTTGTTTCTCACTCGGGGGATAAGATCCCGAGGCGAAAGGCCTTGAGTACGCAGCATCGAGAGCTTGCGCCGGAGCGCTTCTGGGTCGAGGCCGAACACGTCGCAGAGCACCAAAAACGAAAACGGCGACTGACGACTGGGCGAGAAGACCCAGTACTCCGCTTCTGCGGCCAGAAGCCTCGACCGGCTGAGAAAAGACCTAAGCCCATCCTCGAACACGGCGAGCATCAAGGCCCGAATCCCCGCTGTGTTAGCCGAGCCTACGCACGTGTCGGTTCCCTCGTTATGCTTAAGGCGCAACGCCGAGCCCGGGCCTGGAACTTCGTATGCACTAGGAATGAGCGTTATCACTTTCCTTCCCTCCCTCTTACCCGCAGCGCGCGGGGGCGAGAGGGCCTAAGGAAAGATCGTGCCAAGCCCAAACACTTCCGGCGAGGCGGGGAAGCTTACCCAGGGTGTAGAGAAAGGGTCTTGCAGAAAAGCGGTAGTGTCGCCCAGGCGCAAGACGCCGCACTCCGGTAAGGACCTAAACGCTCACCCGGGGAGAACGTTATCGCAAGGACGGCACCTGGGTTTAGTCTCCCACTCGGCACACACACGATCCACAGCCAGCTCCCCGGACGCGAGCAGGTCGTGGAAGCCACCGTTCAACGTCAGACATCGGCACTTCTCGAAGCAGAAACGGCGGAGTCAAAGCACCACACTGGATACAGCGCCGGGTCGGCTTTCCGTCAACCAAATCCAGGTACGTTAAGCAATCCACTCCGCACTCCACACAGTGCCCTACAAAGAACGCGTCCAACGTGGTGTTTTGTTGCTCGATCTTCATGCGTTCGTGCCAATCTTCGTTCTACCCACCCTTCTACCGGAACGGCGCAGCAGAGCAAGACCATGTGGGCACCGAATTTCCACGATCCTGGCAGCGCGTATCCATTCTGCCCGCCATCGCACTAGAACCGCCCGTAAATGACCGTTATAGGCGGTGGCGATGCAACGGTGTTTCCGACGCATCTCCTGGATCCTTCTCCTTTTCAGCACATGGGTACTCGTTGTGGGATCTGTTCCGGAGGCGGTGCACGCTTTTACAGAGGAGACAGAGGCCGGCCACGAGCTCGATGAAGGTTTGCCGCCACCTAGGAAAAAAGCCCGAGGTTGGCCTTCGCAGCGGGCCACTCTTGGCTATGATTACAAAAAGAGCCATCGGTTCTGGCGTAATTACAAAGCTCCGCGCCCACAGCCCGAGTCACGTAAGCGACCGAAAGAATACATCGACGTGGAATAAACCGTAGGCGAGAGTTTCCATCCCTGATGGGCCAGATTCATCCGAACCCCGAGCCACGAAAAGCCTAGCGCTGACCTTCAGCAACCAATTCTGCTACCCAAGCGCTTAATCCCTCGAGGAATTGCTTTCGCAATTGTCGCTGCCGCGGCGTCCACTTCGACAAGAGTTCGTCCTTCGCCTTCTCTGGATCCCCGCGAACGACAATCACCTCCTCCGGGGACACACTCAGCAGCATGGAGGAGGTTCCATCCCACTCATCGTTCACGGGAAAGCCAAACTCGCGTAGAACCGTTGGCCACGTTGCGTCGATGTCGATCCATTTGCCGTCTACGGCAATCTGGACGTAGTCGTGGAGATCCATGATCTCGTTTTTTTCCAGCATGAGTTGCAAATGGTCTGGAAACCCGATCGGCGATTCGTTGAACCGATGAACGCACAGCATGTTTCGAACGCTGAGTCCAAGCAACCTAAAGAGTTCCCCAAGTAAGTAGTGCTTTCCGGCGCCGGACCCTCTCCCCTCCTGGAGGACAACCAAGGGATCTTTCGAGGAAGGATACACGTACCCCATCTCGCGCACCCGTTCGAACACTTTCACTCGCGCCTGCACCGGGCTCAGGCCCGATGTCCACTCCTGGAGCGCCGTTCGAAGAATCTGCTCCTTGTTCATCTTCGCGCAAAAACCTCACCAAGTTTGCGGAGCCCCCGCTCCCGAACCCTACCGTGGGGATGGAGGCCTTCGCGCAATGCCACGGTGCGTAGCCAACTAGAACTCCACCGCATAACGAAGTGCATCTGCCGGAGTGTTCACGTTGCGGAAGGCTTCCTCGACACCGGGGACGGTCCGTAACTCTTCCTCTCGAACATACCGCACTCGAGCAAACGCGAGCAGGTCCCGCAGTCCACCTTTCCCACCCTGCAACAGTTGCTCTGCAACCGGCGCAAGACTTCGGGCGTAAAATGCATGCAACGGTTCCACGTCACCATCCCAGAAAGGGACAACCGCTTCATAGCCGCAAATCAACGACCGTAAGTGAGCAATTGGCTCCGGCCGAATAAAGGGCATGTCGCACGCTACGACGAAGCAGTAGGGGTACCGTGCCTGCAACAACCCCGCATGGAATCCTGCCAACGGGCCCAGCCCGACGAACCGATCTCTGGTAATTTTGACCCCATCCAAGCCCCGGTATTTGTCCGGCGAGTTGGTCACTACAATGACCTCTTCAAATAAGGTCTGCAAGACCTGCACGGTACGCTCGATCACCGGCTGCCCCCCGACCCGCATGAATGCTTTGTCCATACCGCCCATCCGGCTGCTACGCCCCCCTGCCAAAATAACCGCGCTAGAACGCATCGTACCCCAGCAGCCTCTAGTAATCGGCGAGAACGACAGACCGACGATACGGTCTTCTGCGGCAGCAGTCAAGTGAGCCCCCGGTAGCGATCCACCTGCCACGCTTCCGAGCTTGACTCCAATCTCGTCTGAGTGGAGTAGCCTAGCCGTCCCCCTTGGGTGAGCTTTGGGGATGCGCTCTAACCCTATGCGGAGTATCGCTTTAGCTACGCGTCGACTTCATGGCACGCAGCGGACTAGCACCGACAAAACATCGACGGGTTTCCCCTGGCAGGTTTGCCGGAATGGAATTTGCCACTGCACAGACCGCGTGTCGTACCGGCAGCGAGGCTTCTCCCTAGTCGAGTTCGTCGTTTACCTTTCTTTGTTCGGCGTGTTGCTGGCGGCCGCGCTCCCCCACGTCGACTTGCTGCCGTCACGCACACACAGCACGGTCACCACGAGCGTCGCCGATAACGCCCCGGTACCGCAGGTAAAAACCATCGCAGTCAGCGTGTCCTGAACTGATCCTCGCGGAGCACAGCAAGTCGACGTCTCAGCCGCTTACGCAAAGGTACGACGTTGATGAACCAGAAGGGAACTTCCCTTTTAGAACTCTTGGTCGCCGTTGCGGTAACCATTCTAGCCGTCTCAGTAAGCTCGGGGTTCCTTTCAGCCACACGACGGACCGTAACCCAGCAAGAGCTACTCACCGAAGCATCCCTCAACCTGCGCGCTGTTCTCGATGCGCTGATCCGCGACGTTCGCCTCGCCGGCGCCTGCCTCCCAGTAACGGGAGATTTCATCGCGCTCAATGGCAGCAATTCAGGGGACCAAGACGAGATCTGGGTCCGCACTGGGGTCGTTCGTAACGATATGTCCTGCATCCGCACGGCGACCGCGTCTGCACTCGCACCCAGTGCTACGTCCATCCAAGTCGAGTCTGCCGAAGGGTTCACCGTCGGCACGCGCGCGTACATCCGCGGCCCGGCTGGAAGCGGCGAGTATTTCACGATCACTGGAGTCGACCTAACCAACAACCGCCTAACCAAAGCTACAACGTTCGCAGTCGATTATCCCGTCGGAAGCGGCATCTACGCGATCGACGAGCGACATTATTACCTCCAGGACTGGACAGCACCTTGGGGCATTACGCCAGAGTTGATGCTGCAGGTTGGCGACCAGACACCCCAGTCATTTGCCGTCGGCGTAGAAAAGCTCAACTTCCGCTACCAACTGCGACGGAATTGCCCCCCATGTGACGTCACTGACCTTCCTTCTACTGAGGACGAATGGCGACTGGTGGAGCAAGTGATCGTCGAGGCTCGTGTGCGCTCTGACCGACAAGATCCCAGTGGTCAGTTCCTTAGAAGGCGGGCCACCGTGAATATTAAGCCGCGTAACCTCTTGCCGCCCTGACCGGGAGGTGGAATATGCAGCGCCAAGAACGGGGTATCGCCCTTATTGGTGTCCTCATTGCCTTGTTTTTCTTGACGGGGCTCGTCGCAGCTTTTGGAACTAAGGTCCTTTTGGACACGCAGCTCCAGGGGACTTTTGCACAAAGCATTACCGGCTTTCACGCCGCTGAATCCGCCTTGAACCGAGGGATGGGTGAATTCAAACAAAAGTTCCTCGATTACCAAGTGCCTACTGGATCGGACTTCTCTGCCCGTTCGATGACATGGGCAAACCGCAACGTCGTGTACCAACTGTTCGAGAAACCCGGAAATCCGAGAAGTATCACGATCCCTTCGGGACAACTCTTTGCCGGTCTGAATTCCCTCGAATACGGCTACACAGTTCGGGCGAAGGCTACCAATCAAGCCAATAGTGACGAGGAGGCTTCGGTCGGGGCAGAATTCCTGGTCGGGAACACACCGCTATTCCAGTTCGTGGCATTCTACGAGCGCGACCTGGAGATTCTCCCCGGGCCACCGATGACGTTAAAAGGACGAGTTCACACCATCGGCAACCTCTACCTTGGAGCAGGCAATACCCTGGCCATCGCCGACGATCCTGCGAATGGAATTACAACGGTCCAGGTGTCCGCCAAGGGCAAAATCTTTCGCGGGAGAAAAGATCAACCCATCTGCCAGGGGACTGTAATCATCGACAAGCTCGAAGATACCGCCGCCCCGTACGGCGATCTGGACCCGTTAACCCTGCCCTGTGCTGGCGGGAGCACCACTGAGGTTGCCAGCGGAACGCTTGCTCAGTGGAAGGGTAGTCTCGTCGCTGGGATGGAGAGTGTTTCCATACCGCAGCCTGGAATAATCAGTCGCCCACCGCAGGGTGTCGGCCTGTATTGGTCTAGGGCGGACTTGCGAATCGCTCTGGTACTGAACTCGCCCGGCCAGCTCCCAGGCGGGCCGCTGCTCCCCGCCCGAATTGAGGTGCAAGACGCCAACGGCAATCAAGACGTCACCAAGACCGCTTTGCTTTGGACCTTTATGTCAGACCCCATCACCGGCGGTGTTTACGCCAATGGAGCACCTTCCTCGTTAACCGGGGCACTCAGCGGGACTCGACCGATCTTTTACACCTAGGTTCCGGTTACCGGCCATCAACTGACGGGTGGGGTGGCCTGTACCTGCAGCAATACAACCCCGAACTGCAACAACACGAACCCCTCGTGTTACCCTCAACTGAACCCTAGCGGCTCCGGATACTCGACCACACGCTACATTGGCTGCCCGGCTGGAACGGGCGCATGCAACAACGGTGGTCAGGCGCTGAGCGCCAACCCCTTCAACCGCCTTACGGTAGCAATAACTTCGTGGGCGCTGGAGGTAAGCCTGGTATGCTGGGGGACCTCGATTACCGCCGCGGAGGCTTTTACAACTGGCGCGAAAGAAAATGGATGTACCTGCTCAACGTCAACGTGGCAGACTTGCTCCGTTGGAACAGTTACCAGCCAGCCGGGAGCAAACTGTTTGACAACGCTGACACTTCCGATGGCGGGCTCATTCTGTACCTGACCGTGGTTGGGCCGAACTCTGGCTCGAACGCAAATAACTACGGCGTGCACATCCTTGGCTCTCGGAACCTCTGGTTCCCCATAAATCCCGGACCTGGCCAAGATCCCACTGGGATCACCATTGTCTCAGACCAGGCCATGTACATCCAAGGCGATTTCAACCAAGGCAACAATGCACCTCCTCCTTACGGCACGTCTAGGGCCCCGGCCTCGAACCTTCCCAAGCAACCGGCTGCTATCCTTGCTGATTCTATCAACGTCCTGTCAAACGCGTACTTCACTTCCAGTGGCTGCATGAACGATTGCCAAAGTAACAAGTCTCTCACAGATACGAGCAGAAGGGCGACAACCACGTGGATTCATGCCGCCTTCTTGGCAGGGGTCGATGACACGCAAGTTGGAAATTACAACGGAGGTCTCGAAAACTATCCGAGGTTCCAGGAAAACTGGTCGAGCATCACGTTTTACTATCGCGGTTCCTTTGTAAGCCTCGGGACACCCCAACACGTCAATGGCCGATGGTGCGGCACGGGCGGCTCGTTGACCAGTGGCTGCAATATCTACAACCCTCCCAATCGTGACTGGAACTACGACCCATTCTTCAACAATGTCGCGAACCTTCCTCCTCTTACCCCTCGCTTCGTGTACGTCCAGCAAGTTTTGTTTGCCGAGGATTTCCTCTAAGCCCTCGCTGCGCTAGGTAGGCAACCTAGAAAGAAGATTAGGTTGCAACCATGTCAGCCCAGAAACGATTGTTCTTGCGGCTCGGTGACGAGGTTCTCCATTTGAGGCACGAGCAGTGGGGCCGAGGGGTTGTTGTGGAAGAAATGACATCGACCCTCGAGGGAGGAACGTGCCTGGTGCGCATCGACTTCGAAGACGGGCAGCGCCGAACGTTTCACAACGACCTCGACCACGACCTTTGCTGCTATTACTTCGGGGTGCGCAAGTGCGGCACTACCAAGGTTCCCCACTTCAAGTTGCCGCGTCACTGAGCGTTCGAAGCAGCCTAGTTTGATGGTCGTACACGTTGGGCCGGTCACGGTGCAGGTCGGCTCCAAGTACTTCCCCAACCACCAACCACAGAGGGACCACCAGTTGTTTCTTCCTTAGCCGCGTTACGCGGCTGCCCGTAGAGCGCCTTGGGTCTCTGCGATGACCGTAGGATCCGTTTCGCGTCGCAAGTGATGCAGCAAAGCATCCAGCGCGGCAGTCGTACCGATCTGTCCCAGTGCCCAGGCCGCGTGGGCACGCACGACCGCGCTCGGGTCGCTTGCCAGAGCTCTCGCCAAAAACGGAACCGCATCCGGATTGCCAGAGTTCCCCAACACCACAGCCGCGTTGCGGGCGATACCCTCACGCTTGGCACGCCACAAGGCCGTGCGACGATACCGCTGACGAAACTCCTCGTCGGTCAAGCTCAAGAGTTCCGGTAAAAACGGGTGGAGTTCCGTGCTCGGTTCGAGCCAGAGGCGCCGCGCCTTTTTTTCATTCCAGGGGCAGACGTCTTGGCAAATGTCGCACCCAAACACCCACTCTCCCAAAGTTGCGCGGACTCGCTGCGGGATCGACCCGCGATGTTCGATTGTCCAATAGGAAATGCAACGGCGAGCATCCAAACCATAGTCGCCGTCCAGGGCCCCCGTTGGGCAGGCAGGGATGCAGCGTACGCACCGTCCGCACCGATCCGGCACTTGCGCATCCGGTGGTACCTCTAGGTTGGTCATCACGACCGCCAGAAAAAACAAAGATCCGAAGTGAGGGTTCAAGATGTTTGTGTTCTTCCCGAACCACCCAACACCGGAAGCCCATGCCCAGTCGCGCTCGAGAACCGGTCCGGTATCCACCTCGGCATAACAGACCGCATTGGGATAAACGGATTTGATCCTCTGACAAAAATTCCGCAGCCGCCAGCGAATGACGTCGTGGTAGTCTGCGCCTAGTGCGTAGGCCGCAATCCGCCCTCGCAGTTCTTCCCTCCAATTGGGTAACGAACAGCCGCGCGACGCGAAGGGACTACCAAGAACGATGACTGTCCGGGTGTCCGGCAGCATCGCACGCGGCTGGACGCGCGCCTGGCGGGTGCGCTCCAGGTAAGTCATTGTCCCATGAGCACCGCGTGCCAGCCACGACTCGAACGCTTCAGCGTGCGGGGCCACGCCCGCTTCGGCAAAACGGCACAGCGCAAAGCCGGCTTCTTTAGCCATCGCTCGAATCAATTCTGGATCAACGGTGCCCTCCACCATGCTTTCCATCTCGCTCCGTTGGCCTCTTTTAACGGGCGTCAACTCCCAGGGAAACTCAGGCGTCTTGCCAACTCTTTGCCGGGGGCCTTGAACCAGCCGCGGGGGAAGCCACCGGCTCAGTGAGTGCTTTGTTAGAGGGTAAGGCGATCCGCCGTCGCCCGCTCGATATCCAGAGGGCGAACCGATCCGCCTACCTAGCGGTGAGCTCTTTTCCGCAACCGGTCCCGGAAGCCGCGACCACGCAGTCAATTGATATCCCGTGTAATGCGGAAGCCGCCCGCAACAAGAGTTGTTTGCTCTAAACCCTTTGGCGCGGTTGACGGACGCTGCCCACGCAAGTGCACCATATGTGCTGGCTGCCAGCGGCAACGCGGATCCAAACAAACCCTGCCTACGCTTGCCACAAAGTCAGTTCCCCGTTACCAAAGGGCGCCACTCCAAAATCGCCGAGGAAGCACGATGAGCACACCGCCTTTGAGAGGACTCAAATGCCTCGATCTCTCTCGTCAACTACCGGGACCTTTTTGTTCCATGCTCTTGGCAGATCTGGGAGTTGACGTACTCGTGATCTCCGCGCCCAACGACCCCCTGGGGATCGGAATTCCGCTGATCCAGCGGAATAAGCGCAGCATGACCTTGAACCTGAAGGCCCAACAAGGGCGCGAGATTTTTTTGCGTCTCGTGCGAGAGGCCGACATTCTTTTAGAGGGCTTCCGTCCAGGTGTTACGGAACGCCTGGGCATCGATTATCCCACGCTGTCGGCGCTGAACCCCCGGCTCATCTACTGTTCCATCTCAGGTTACGGACAAGACGGACCGTACCGAAACAAGGTTGGGCACGACCTGAATTACCTGGGGTACGCTGGAGTCTTAAGTGTTTCTGGTGCTGCCGGCCAGCCACCGACCGTTATGCCCGTACAAGTGGCAGACATTGGCGGCGGTGCACTAATGGCTGCCGTGGGCATCCTTGCTGCGTTGTTTGCGCGACATCACAGCGGGAAGGGCCAGTACGTGGACATTTCCATGCTGGACGGCAGCGTCGTGTGGAATGTGTTTCACATCCTCATGTATCTGGTGCGCGGAAGTCAGCCGGAGCGCGGTCAAACACAATTGACAGGCCACTACCCCTGTTACGCCGTCTACGAAACGAAAGACGGGAAGTACGTGACCGTCGGTGCTTTAGAGCCCCACTTCTGGGCAAATCTGTGTGAGAGGCTCGGTCTTAGCCATTTCATTGGTGACCAGTTTGCCGAGGGGCCGCGGCGCGAGGAAATGTTTCGGGAGTTCCGCAAGAAGTTTCGAGAGAAGACGCGAGAAGAATGGTTGCAGCAACTAGGCGATGTCGACATTTGCTTCGGCCCCGTTAACGATATTCCCGAAGCACTAGCTGACCCACAGGTTCGCCATCGCGGGATCGTCGAGCAGCAAGACGGCAAGCTTCTGTTGGGGTGCCCGATCAAGCTGTCCGAAAATCCGCCCCGCCGGCCTCAGGCACCTCCGAGCCTTGGCTCGCATACCGATGAAGTTCTTAGCTCCCTCGGCTTCAACCCGGAAGCCATTGCAGACCTGCGTGCACAGGGTGTCGTCTAATTCTGCCCTACTATAGCTACGAAAGGTTCCTCTGGAGCTTAGTTGATCCCCGCTGGGTGTTGCCGTAAAAGATTGGTGAACACTTGTTCGTAGCAAGCTCGAGAACAGCAGTTGAGGAGGGACAATGGACTTCGGCTTCAGCGAGGAACAGGAACTGCTGCGGCGGACAGCGCGTGAATTTCTGGAGAAGGAGTGCCCGGTTACGTACGCCCGGCAAATGATGGAAGACGAACGTGGCTACTCCCCCGACAAATGGCAACAGATGGCCGAACTCGGGTGGCTTGGGTTGATCTTCCCGGAGCAATATGGCGGCGCGGGGCTGGATATGGTGGACCTCACCGTCGTTCTCGAGGAAATGGGGCGCGTAGTCTTGCCGGGCCCGTTCTTTCCCACGGTCTTGCTCGGGGGGATGGCTGTTCTCTTGGGCGGCAACGACGCGCAGAAGCGTCGCCTGATTCCAGAAATCTGTCGAGGAAGCCACAAAGCAACACTAGCCTGGCTCGAAGAAAGTGGAACGTGGGAGCCGTCGGGCATTGGGCTGGTAGCGCGGCGAGACCAAAATACCTACGTCCTTGAGGGAACGAAGCTGTTCGTCCACGACGCTCACAACGCCGACTGGATGGTGGTAGCCACGCGGACCGCACCCGGCAAAGCCGAGGAAGGCATCAGTCTGTTCGTTGTCGAAAGCACTCTCCCAGGTATCCGCACCAGAGTCATGAAAACGATGGATCAGACCAGAAAACTCTGCGAGGTCACATTCGATAACGTGCGTGTATCCGCGGATTGTTTAGTGGGACCCGAGCATGCCGGTTGGTCTCTGCTCGAGCGCGTTGCTGACCGAGCCAAGGTGGGGCTTTGCGCCGAAATGTGCGGCGGCATGGAAAAAGTCCTGGAGATGAGCGTGGCCTACGCCAAGGTCCGCGAGCAATTCGGACGCCCCATCGGCAGCTTCCAAGCCATCCAACATAAATGCGCCAACATGCTTGTACTGGTAGAAAGCTCCAAGTCCGCCACGTACTACGCCGCTTGGGCCGTCGCGAACGACAGCCAAGATGCCCATCTCGCGGCCAGCATGGCCAAGGCATACTGCTCTGACGCATACCGGATGGTTACCGGCGAGGGTATTCAGATTCACGGCGGAATCGGTTTCACGTGGGAACACGACATGCATCTTTACTTCAAGCGGGCAAAGGCGAGTGAAGTCACGTTCGGGGATGCCACGTGGAACCGAGAGTTAGTTGCACGGGAAGTGCTCGATAAGCCTGACTTCGTAGACGCCACCATCTAAACGCACCCGATTCATTTCCTCCACGCCGCGTTCCCACGAGCGATTCGCGACGCCTCCACAGTGCTGAGCGGTGACACGAACTCCTGCCTCAGGAGGCCAATTCCAGGCCCCCAGGTAGCGGCCGAGGTTCACCGGCTAAAGCTTGCCCTGTCGCCCGCTTACCGCACCAACAACCCCCACAAAAGTCGCCAAATCTCGCGCGCGGCAGGGTCAAGCGACGGTGCGGCCAGCCATCTTTTCCAAGGCGGTTACTAGCGCCTGCACTCCCAGTTCTCGCCCGCCATGGGCCTCGACTACTCGGAAGAGTTCCCGCACGAGCGCTGTCCCTGGTAACGGTACACCAAGCTCCGCCGCCGTTTCCATGGCGATCCGCAGGTCTTTCTGCTGCAAACGAACAAAGAACCCTGGCGCAAAATCCCGAGCAAGCATCTTTGGTCCCTGATTCCGCAGGTTCCACGAATCGGCTGAACCCGCGGACAAAACCTCAAGGACCTTCTGCGGGTCGAGCCCACCGGCGCTAGCCAGGAGTAGCGCTTCCACTACGGACTGCAGCGTCAGGACACCAGCCACCTGGTTGCAGAGTTTTGTCATTTGCCCTGATCCATGCGGACCCATGAACACCACCTTTCTCCCCAACGCTTGGAAAATCGGGAGGCAGCGGTCGAAGACTTCCTTCTTCCCGCCCACCATGATGGCCAACGTTGCCGCTCGGGCTCCCCCTTCCCCGCCGGATACCGGCGCATCCAGCATCTCCACGCTGTGGGTCGCGAGCCGGGCTGCAAACGCCCGCGTGGCCGCAGGAGAAATAGTCGCCATGTCAATCACCACGTGCCCCGGAGGGGCGCCTTCGACCACCCCGCCAGGTCCAAACAAAACCACCTCTTCATCTGGAGCGTCTGGCAGCATCGTGATGGTGACATCACCGAAACTGGCGACCTCAGAGGGAGACGACGCTGCAACCGCTCCCAGTTTTTCCAGAGCCGCCACTTTAGACGGCGTGCGGCTATATACAGCAACCTCGAAGCCGGCCCGGAGAAGGTTTGTCGCCATGGGGGACCCCATGATCCCTAAGCCGATCCAGCCAATCCGCTTCATTCCCTTGTCAACCTCCGCCTGTTCTTGACTCGTCGGATGGCGCAACCATCGCCTTGCGATTCAGCCGAATGCGAACTGCCACTGCTTCACTCGTGCCCCATAGCTGAAGGAGCCAGGCCAGGAGCCCGTATTTACGGCGAATTTTCTGGAGAATGGCTTGGATTTCCCCGCGGTCCGAAACCGGTTCCGCCGTTCCCTCGCACGTGAAGCCACCGAAATCGACGACCACCTGGGAATTCTTCAAGATATTCCGATACCACTGGGGCAAGGGCGGGCGTACATGCTGCACGGCAACGATGTCAGGGGCAAGAAACACGAACCACACCTTCACCTTGCGAGCAACACCAGACTTCCGCCCCACCGTTGTCAGGTAAAGCACCCGCCGGCGCTCCAGTTCTTCCAACAATTCTTCACGGAACGCTGAGGCCGGCTGGCGGCTTACTGACTCCATCTAAACCCAAGGTCCGAATTCGCTACGCAGTCTGGAACGACCGTATCACCTCACGCCAGAAACCTGCATCGCTAGCGTCAAAGGGGAAGTAGAAGCTCAAGCGATCTAAATAACCGGCGTACTTTGCCTTCAGTCGATCTACGAGGTCGTCCCGCACGGCGACCAGAGCGTACTCCTGCAGCATTTCGTCGGTGATCTCATTCGCCATCTCTGCCCACTTTCCTCGTTTCGATAGGTCCGTGAGCCTTCGGCCCACTTCGCCCCACCCGTGTACTTCCAGTACGCCAATGTATGCAGGGGTCGAGGCGTAAAAAGCAATTTGTTGTTTTACAGGAGCCTTCGCAGCCTCGATCTCATCTTGGTGTCGTCCGGTAACCACAAACGCCGTCGTACTGAGTTCGATCTGGGAACGTTGCCGCCCCGCCTTGGCCAACCCGGTCGAGATGTTCGGCAGCACCACCTGGTCCAAGTAACGGATCGAATGAAACGGATGAATGTGAAAACCATCGCACAATTCCCCGGCCAAGCGACACATGTACTCGTTGACTCCGGCGATGAAAATCTTCGGCTTCGGGTAAGGGATCGGACCAGGATTGAAGAACGGAGTCATTAGGGTGAAGTTGTAGAAACGCCCTTCGAAACTCGGCCGCGTGCCGTTCTGCCAACAGTCCCAGATGGCATGGATCATCTGGATCATTTCCCGCAACTTCGGGCCCGGGTGTTCCCACTTGACGCCGAACCGGCGCTCATTGTGCGCTTTCACCTGAGTACCTAGCCCCAAGATAAATCGGCCCCGCGAAAACGCCTGTAGATCCCAACCGATTTGTGCGAAGACCATAGGACTTCGGGGAAAGGCGACAGCAATCGCCGTCCCCAGTTCGATACGTTCTGTGTGTTCCGCAGCCAGTGCCAGAGGCAAAAATGGATCGTGTTGGGCCTCGGCCGTCCACAGACCCGAAAAACCCAAGTCTTCGGCTTGTTTGGCTGCGCGGGCAACCCCGGTCAGTGAGGACGCTAACAATCCGGTATCTATCTTCACGTGCCACCTCCCTCCTCGACCAAGATGCCCAAATGCGCGGCTGGATCAAGCCGGCTGCAAAGCATCGTCATCTCTTGCGGGCCAACGTTAGGCCGTCGGCCACAGGCAACATGACGACTTCGACTCGCGGGTCACGCGCTAGCCGATCGTTGAGCTGCCGCAGGGTGACCGTGTCCGGGTCTGTTATCGCTGGATCCGCAACCGCGCCCAGCCACAAGACGTTGTCGAACAAAATCACCCCGTTCGGGCGAAGACGTCGTAAGATCTCCTCATAATACAGCGGATAGTTTTCCTTGTCCGCGTCAACAAAAGCAAAATCGAACGACTCCTCCTCCTTCAAACTCTTCAGCGTCTCGATCGCGGGACCCAGCCGCAATTCGATTTTGCTCGCCACCCCGGCTCTTTCCCAATAGCGCTGCGCAATCGAAGTCCACTCCTCGTTGATGTCACAACAAATCAGCTTGCCATCGTCTGGCAGGGCCATAGCAACGCACAAGGCACTGTACCCGGTGAAAGTTCCCACCTCGATAGCGTTTCTCGCCCCCATCAGCCGCACCAACAAGCTCATGAAAGCGCCCTGCTCGGGTGAAATTTGCATCACCGAAAGCGGGCCCAAGCGATTGGCAGTTTCTGCCGCGAGATCCTCGAGAACTTGTGGGCGCGGCGAGCAGTGATCCAAAACGTAACGGTAGAGCTCCGAGTTGAGAGCAACGAATTTGTCCATAACCTCCACCTCGAGGCAACCGATTAGCGTCTCACCATGCCAGCCCCAAGCTCTCCCGAGGCAAAAGGAGCGGCCATGTTGCCGGGAGGCTTTCGGTTCCCTCCGCTACGATTTCTCTTACGTCGATTGCCGGAATCGGCAAATCGGAGTACAAACATCGAACAACCAGTGGCAAACCCGGCCACTGGTGAAAGGAGGGCCCCATGGCGGTTGCGCGAGTAACGGAGATTCGGGCTTCTTCCCCGGACGGCTTCCAGGAAGCAGTCCTCGAAGGAGTGCGCCGCGCTGCGAAAACCTTGCGCGGCATTACGGGGATCGAGGTGCTGGGCAAACGCGTCAAAGTCGATCAGGGAAGAATCATCGAGTACCGGGTCGATATGAAAGTGATCTTCGTGTTGGAGTCATAAGGGATGCAGGCAAAACCTCTACCCTAAGTCTGGAGGATAAGGAGGGTCGGTCATGGCAGTAGCAAGACAAACCCAGATCATTGGCGCGTCTCCCCACAGCTGGGAAGACGCAGTTCGCAACGCGCTGGAACGAGCGAACAAAACCCTGCGGGGTATTACCGGTCTCGAAGTGCTGAAGGAGAATGCCCACATAGAAAACGGGAAGATTGTCGAGTACCGCTCTACCGTTCTGGTAACGTTCGTTCTCGAAAATTGAGTTGGCCACCGCCTGACACCCGGACCGCACGATAAAAGCCTGCATCGCACGGACCATAGGTCACCAGATATGCTGCGTAGCCTCTTCCGGGCATAGGTTTAGTGCCGCCCCGCCCTACGAAGATCGCGGGGTGTGCCAGGACAAGGACCCATTCCTAACCTGTGAGCATTGCGCTCTCGCGCAGCGATAACGGAGCCCTGCTTTCCTTCCGCAGTTGGTTGCATGAGCACGGTCAGTCAAAGGCTAAGTAACTTGGAAGCGTTGTTCTTCGCGCTCGACCAGCCAGGGGCCCCCGTTCAATTAGCCTGGTTATGTCGCCTGGCAGACCGTTTGCCTTTAACCGCCCTACGAACACACGTGGCACAGCGCCTCGATCGAATCCCCCACAGCCGGGAGCGAGTGGAAGCGGCGTCTTCGCTACGCTCTCCAGCGTGGACGCGGGACGACCGCTTTTCTCTGTCCCGGCACGTGAAGCTCGTGCCAGCTAACGCAACAAAGCTCGATGAAATTCTGCAGGTTTGCTGCCGCTTCCTGCAGGTTCCGTGGGATGCGCGGCACCCATTGTGGGACGTTTGGTTGATTCAGCCGGCACGGGGTTCGAGCAACATTTTGGTGCGAGCCCACCGCGGGATTTTGCCCTTTGAGAACGAAGCCGAGCTACTCAACGCTATCTTGGACCCGCAGCCAACACTGACGAACGCAGCCGGGCCACGAAGAGCCCCAGCTACGGCACCCTTGCTCGAAACGCAGCCTCGCGAAGTCACCTTGACCCCGAGCCTAACTTCTATCTCTCGTGTCCTTCGCGATCCGTATCTCGCCGTCGAGCGGCTACGAACCTACAGCGAATCGCTTATCAGCGCGCTGCGTGCCGCACTGACCCCGCCTCCAGCTCTCGGCTCGCTCAACGGTACCCTGAGCCACCGCATCGGAGTGGACGCGGTAGAGTTCGAGCTCAACGAAGTCCGGCAGATCCGTAACCGGGTGGGAGGAAGCATATTGGAAATTGTCCTCTCCAGCATCGTAGGGGGATTGTCGCGTGCTCTTAGCGATCACCAGTCCGGGCCCTCTACCCCCGAACTCTTCGCTTGCGTGCCGCTGACAACGGGGTCGGAACAAGATGCCCACCGCACCGGAACGCGGGCGACTTTTGCCATTGCTCGGCTGCCCTTGACGACATCCGATCCGATTCAGAGGTTACGCCGTGTCAGCGCCGAGCTGGACCTGCTTCGGGCCACGCAAGTTCCGGAACAATACCGGCGAACGCTCGACCTCATGCGCGGGGCTCCGTACGCCGCCTTTCGCGCGTGTCTCAGCCTTTTACCTCGTACCGCCTCCGTTCACACAATCTGCCTCGAGCTACCGAGCGTCCGCGAACGCCGCTACGTCGCCGGTAGTGAGGTTACGCAGATCGTAGCCATACCGCCGTTACTGCTCGACATTCGTGTTACGTTCGCAGTGCAAACCTATGCCGCGCGCATCTCGGTTGGAATTAGCGTAGACTCGAATTCGCGGCTCTCGGCAAGCCGCGTTGCCAGGGCCATTCGGGCAGCACAGCGCGAACTTCTCGAGTACGCTGGCCTCGCCTGACAGGCCTGGGACGAACTGCAATCCAACCGCCTCACGGCATGGTTCCCCACAGCACAGGAGGAACACAACCGAACGCGGCCGCCCGAAACTTCTCTACTACGGCGGCTCTCCCAATGCCGCCGGTGGTCTCTAGGCCTCGCTACCCAGCCTTCGAACTCGCAACCGCCCGCTGCTGGGCGTCTTCAAGACGCTCCAGCCTTGCGTATAGCTGTTCGATTTCACGTTGGAGGTGGGCAAACTGACTGTAGTAAGCGTGCGGGTTTGGCGTCGTCGCGTAAAAATCCGCCTTACTAATCAACCGTCGGAGCGCCTCTAGTTCTTCTTCCTTCGTTGCAATGATTTCTTCGAGCTCCTCGATCTCCTTTAAGCGGCGCCTAAACTCCCGCTCCGAGCGGCGGCTGGACGGTTCAGGGCGCTTGCCCTGCGATTCCCGCAAACGCGGCTCACTGTGCCCCTGCTCTAGAAACACCGAGGGCATTCCAGCCGGCCTCGCCTCTTCCGATGCTTTCTTCGCCAGGTATTCCTCGTAATTACCCAGATACCGCACCAGGGTACCGTTCCCCACCTCCCAGATTTCATCCGGTAGCTGGTCCAGGAAATACCGGTCGTGCGCCACGAAGACGAGCGTGCCTTCGTAGTCGCGCAGGGCATCCAGAAGCACTTCTTTCGCACTGAGATCCAGATGGTTTGTCGGTTCGTCAAGTAACAAGCAGTTCGTCGGGCGTAACAAAAGCAAGGCGAGCGCGAGCCGACTACGCTCGCCGCCGCTCAGAACTCCAACGCGTTTGTACACCGCATCCCCACTAAACAAAAAGGCCCCGAGCAGGGTACGTACGTGAGGAACCAAGCTGGCCGGGGCCTGTTCCGTAACAACCTCGAGCACCGTTTTGTCCCCGCCGAGGCTCGTCCCCCGATCCTGTGCGAAGTAGCTAAGAGCAACATTGTGGCCAACGTATCGTTGGCCTTGGTCGGCCGTTTCGATACCAGCCAAGATTTTTATGAGCGTCGACTTCCCTGCCCCGTTGGGCCCTACCACAGCCACTTTCCGCCCCCGCTCCAGGCTGATGTCGATTCCGGCGTACACCACTTTCGAGCCGTAGCGTTTCACTACGCCTTTAAGCTCGAGAACGGTCCTGCCACTTCGGGGAGGTTGGGGAAAGCGGAAGCGCACGGTCCGAACGCCTTCGGGCGGTTCGATTCGCTTCATCTTCTCGAGTTGTTTGAGGCGACTTTGTACCAAAGCGGCCTTGGAAGCTTGGTAGCGGAAACGGTTAACGAACGCCTGGATTCGCGCAATTTCCTCTTGTTGCAGGCGGTACGCTTCTTCCTGCTGCCGTAGTCTCTCCTCCCGCTGCACCAAGTAGTCGCTGTAGTTGCTCGGGTAATCCGATAGCTTTCCGCGGGAGACTTCGGTCACTTGCGTACAGCAGGCGTCCAAAAAGAAGCGGTCGTGCGCCACTAAGACAAAACTGTGCGGATAACTACTTAGAAAATCTTCCAGCCAGTTGCGCGCTTCGAGGTCCAGGTGGTTGGTCGGCTCATCCAACAGCAACAACTCCGGTTGCTGGAGCAAGAGCTTCGCCAGCGCAATGCGCATCTGCCACCCACCAGAAAACTCGCTACATCGCCTCGAAAAATCTTCCGGACCAAAGCCTAGCCCGCGGAGAACAGCACGGGCGCGCGCTTCTGTATCGTAGCTAGCTCGTGCGTCCCATTCCTCGCGGGCGCGACTGTACTCCTCGAGCAACTGTCCATAGGTTGGAGCTTGAGGATCTGTTGAGGAAAGTTGCCACTCCAGTTGGCGGCAGCGCTGCTCCAGATGACACAGGTCCGAGAAAGTCGTCATGACTTCCTCGAGCAGCGGGCGGTCACCGAGGCCGAACAGCTCCTGTTCCAGGTAACCGACCCGGACCCCTTTGGCGAAGGAAACGCGGCCCGAATCCGGCTCCAACTTGCCTGCGAGAATCCGCAGCAAGGTGGATTTTCCCGACCCATTAGCCCCCACCAGGGCGATTCGCGCCCCGTTTGGGATAAACCAGTCCACTGCGTCGAGGACTGCTTGAGGCCCGAAGTGCTTGGACAAACCAGTCACGGTCACCACAAGACTCGACCGTGTAGCCACAACGAAAAACCACAACAAGCGTTCGGCTACCTCGTTGCGAGTTGCTGCTTGCAGGACCAAGAACCAGTTAGTGTAGTTGTTAGAAGACTTGAGAACGGTTTCTCGTCGGAGGATGTTCCGTTGCCGCCTTCAGCGACCCGGCACGGTTTTCGCCTCTGCTCGCATGCAACGGATCCTCCTAGACGAGCGGCCTCCCATGGCGGTTGGAAACCTCACTGGAAGCATGGCGTTTCGGTTCGGGTGGTTTGCCGGTCTGCTTCTTCTCGGCACCGCAGCTTTTGCCAGCGACGTGGCTCCGGGGGACATCATCACCCGCGAAAACGTGGACAAACTTCGCGAACTTGTGTCTCCCGGCATACGCTGGTGCGTAGAGCATGGCCTCAAGATCAAAGTGATTCCTTACCGGAAGATCGAATGGAATCGAGAGTACCGCGAGGCAACCGAGCGGTATGCGGAACAAGTGCGTCTTTCAGCGGACGGGCGGCACTTAGAAAATTACGTGGCCGGTTTACCTTTTCCTAAGCTCGATCCAAACGACCCTCAAATCGCTCTCAAGATCATGTGGAACTACGATTACAAGCCGTTCGTGACCGACGACAGCGACCTGCGGAACTTCGACGCCGACACTGGCCCGCTGAACAAGGACAGCGGGATGACGGTGGAACGGCACTATCTCTTGGACCACTTTCGCACCCTTTTCTACAATGGCCGAGTGATCGTGGATCCGAAGCCTGAGCTGCCCAATCCCGACCGCGTGCGATACAAGGCGTCCATGCACCCCATCCTCGAGCCCTTCGACCTCAAGGGAGTGGGCGTGACCAGCATCCGCTACCTAGACCCAGATCGCCAAGACGACACTTGGCTGTACATGCCTTCGCTACGAAGGGTTCGTCGCCTTTCCAGTGCCCAGCGGTCGGACGCGCTTTTCGGGCAGGATACGGACATCGACAGTTACGGTGGGTATGCTGGGCAGATTCCTTGGTTCGAGTGGAAATTCCTCGGCGAGAAGGAGATCCTCGCCTCGTTTCACTCAGAGAATTTCCCGGTTCGGTACTGCGATGGCCCAGGGGATTTCGCCTTCTGTGACGCTTGGGAAAAACGCAAAGCCTGGGTGATCGAAGGTAAACCCCGGCTACCGCAATATGCTTATGGAAAACGAGTGCTGTTTATCGACCAGGAAACGTTCCTCATCGCCTACACCGATATCTTCGACCGTTCCGGCCAGCTTTGGAAGGTGTGGATCAACCAGTACGCGTTCCGCCGACAAGCCGTGCCCAACGGCATCGAGTATGCTGACGAAATGCCGTTCAGCCCAAGCATTACCATGGTGGATCTCCAACTGAACCACGCCACCCGCGCTGCCCTACCCAGTCACAAGTACGCGGGGGAGCAAGGTTGGTATTTCAATCAAGGCGAGAAGACCGGCCTTACTGAGGAGTTTTTCACCATCGCCCATATGATCGAATCCGCCCACTAACCGCCATCGCACCAGAAGCGTGGCTCGCGACGAGAGGCGATTGGGGACAGCCTTCCGGCGTCAGCCAACCTGTGTAACGCACAGAACCCTGAAGGCGTTGATTGGGCGGTATCAGATCCCTGGAACCCATGCTCCATGAAAGCCATACGGTACACGGTGGGGCAGCTCGACAACTGCCAGCGGTTCGTCCAAGAACCCTTCCACCGACAACACGTGCAACTCGCTGGTATCCCGCAGTTCGTCGTAAATCAGGGCAAGCAAGTAACCATCACCCTCCCTAACCGTGGCACCCCTTGGCACGAAAACCGCCTCACCCACTCCCACGTGGGGACCAAAGTCCCGCAACTCCGTACGGCCGGTTTGCCAATCGCACTTCGCCAAGGCGGTGAATTTGGGCAAGCCCTCTGTGGCAGGAGCGTTGGGACTTCGAGCTACCATAAACCCATAACGATACCGTTGACCTGTCATCCGCTCATCGATGCGCGGAAACTCGCAGCTCACAGATGCGTGCTTCTCGCCCCACACTCGGCCTATTTTCGTTTCCAGCGTAAAACGCCAGAGCGTCGCGGCATTGTCTGCAAGCTCCTCCGCGCGTTGTTCCAACTGCTCCAACTCCATGTAGGGGTAACGCACGACATCGACCACGATGGTGTTGCCGCGCTCGTATGCGTTCATGGCGTGGAAGATGAAGCAGGGCTCGCACTCCAACCACTGGATTTGGTCACCCCCGCTGTTGCGTGGTAGCACACCCCAAAGCATTCCTTGGCTAGGCTCCCAAGAAAATACGGGTCGTTCAGAGCCCATGTTTTCCAAACGGAACATTAAAGGACAAACAAAGAACACTGCATAATGTTCCGTGATGGCAAAGTCGTGGACCATCGCGGGCATCCTCCCAGGGATGGCCTCGGTCGATACGAGGTTCCCTTTGGGGTCGGCCCGGTAGAACGTCAGGAACGGGGCTACGGGAGAGTAGCCGAAAAAAAGAAGTTCTCCGCTGCGAGGGTCTATTTTGGGGTGCGCCGTCATCGGGCCACGAAGCCTGCCTCCAAAGTCGTACTCCCGAAGCGTTACCAAGGTGACCGGATCTAACTCCGTGGGCAATCCTGCTTCCATCAAGGCGAAAAAGCGGGAAGCGTGAAACAATACGTTTGTGTTGGCGGTGTTTTTATAGCCACCCTCCGATCGGCCGAGTTCGAGCAGCCCGTAATACAAAGCACGGCCGGCACGAAATTCTTCGAGCAAACCTTTGCTTCGCACCCACCGATTCGAATATGCAGCTCGTCCCGCCCCGATACGCACGGCGTGCACCATTCCATCCCCGTCGAACCAGTGGTAGCGTCCAATGGGATCGAAGGCTGGGTTGGGGCCATTGCGGTAATAGGTTCCCTGCAACTCCGCCGGCAGGCGCCCGCGAACCGGCAGGTTCTGGAAATCGCCCTCGTCACGCCACGGGGCAAAATTCCCCTCGAGAAAGGGGTTCCTCCTCGCCACGCGCATCTCTGCCATGAACCAACTCTGGACCAAGGTTAAAAGGGAAACAATAGCCGAACGGAACTTGCGAGAGCTTACGGTTGCCGAAGGAATCGCATCGCCACTTTTGGTGCCGCTACGCTCAAGTGGATTTGCCGCGGTGGGGGCTCTCCCGGGCACATCCGACCCCAAAACAAGCTTCTCACCAGCGGTAAGCAAAGCAAGACAATCACAATCGTCCAAAGCACCGGTGCAAGTTGGCTCGTCATGTCGATGACCATGATCAACACCTCCAGGCTGGCACCAGACGACGCAAGTGTTGTGCCGGGCTCTCTCGCTGGAAGTAAGGGCAAATGTCTGCCCGCCAAACAAAGCACCTCGCTCGCCAGTGTCTCCATTCGGGCACACCGTGACTAAAGGGAACCTATCGAATGTAGAGAGATCAACCTGGCCCAGGGCTCACGGAGAGTCCCGGCCGGCAGCGAAAACTCGCGTGATGTTGGGCCCACGCGCATGGCAGCCAACAGTTTTTAAGAGCATCGCGTCAACGAGACGCTCGTTTGACTCACGAGTCGGGCGGAGTAGCGACCAAACCGCCGCACGCCCACCACCCTCCCTTTGCACTCAGGACCCGAGAAAAACCAACCGCAAACTCCTCTCGATCTGGGCTATAGAGAGTCTTATCCCCACAGGCCTGGTACGCTCTCACATCCTACCGCTGCTGGCTGGCGAGGATCTTATCCAACTGCGTCTCATATACCTGCAGGTCGTTTTTCGTGAACAAGACGAACCGAACCAACTTGATGCCTGGGAACCGAGGCAACTGATTCATCACGGTTTCGAGGGCAATGCGCGATGCTTCCTCAATTGGGTAGCCGTAAGCACCTGTACTGATGGAAGGGAACGCGATCGAGGTAACGTTATGAGCAGCTGCTTCCTCCAAGGAGCGTCGGTAAGCACTCGCCAACAACTCTGCCTCACCGTGTTTTCCCCCACGATAAATGGGCCCCACGGCATGGATTACATACTTTGCCTTCAGCCGGCCACCACTCGTGGTTTTCGCATCACCCGTTTCGCACCCACCGAGCTTTTTGCATTCCTCTAAAATCTGCGGCCCCCCGGCGCGATGGATCGCGCCATCCACCCCTCCTCCACCCCGCAGTGAGCGGTTCGCGGCATTGACAATGGCCTCCGTGTCCTGTTGCGTGATGTCCCCTTGCACGAGCTGGATCACCGCTGTGCCGATCCTTGCCTCACGCATCGTTCAAATCCCCCTACGTTGCGACCGTATCGCAGTGTGGAAGCTACGCCTGGCAGGCCCAGAACGCAACGTCCTCGGTACGGGCATGAGGCATTCCCACGCGTGCAAGCCTCAATCAGCCGCGGCCTGAGCCGCGTGACCAGACGCGCGCAAACGCGCGAGATAGAGATCTGCAGGAGGGGGCGGGGACCAGCCGTGCTCCTTGCGAAATCTTTCGCCTCGCCCCATGACCCACAAGGTACGTGCAACAACCTCTGGCCGAAGAAATGCTTCTTCGGGTGTTTCGAACATGTTGATCATGCGCAAGAAGGCCCGATACACCACCGGGTCAGTGCGCATTGCGACGGCAACCCCATCACGAAAGAAGGTTTCCAACATTCGCGCGCTAAGCCCCGTGGCCGCCTGACCTGCGGCCCTACGCATCGCGTCGCGATCTGCCAGGATCGACGCGCGATAAAATGGTTCTATGTCGCGGCGAGCCCTCTCGTCCAGCAACAACGCAGCCAAGCGAAAATCCCCACGACTTTCTAGCAACGCCTGCGTCAGTTGGTGCGCGTGGAGAAACGCTTGAGTGCAACCTCGGCCATACAAAGGGTTGGTACAGTAAGCAGCGTCGCCAATGCAAAATAACCGGAGCACGATCGGCTCCCGACCACGAACAAGGCGCCGGCGCCGGTTCAGCAGCCCGCCCATGGCTTCTACTGGATGGGGGGCGGTTCTTAACGGTTCGGCAACCTTCGGGTCTACCCAATCGCGCAGACCGGGAATAGCACGGGCCATGCGATCGAACGCAGGAGCACGCGCGAGGACCTTCAACTCCTTTTTTGCCAGCGGGACCGCAAAGGTGAGAGAAAAGACCCCATCTTCCGCAGGGAACACCGCAAATTTGATCCAATCCCAGTCGCCCACCCACGGGTCGTGACCCGGATCCGGCGCCCTTCCGGTCGGCAACACGCGGTAAAACCTCGTGTAATAAGCGATCCCAGAATCCTCGCGGCTTTCGGTCAGGGTGTTGCAGCCAATCGAGGCAAGCCACCGGCTCACAACGGAATGCCGCCCACTCGCGTCGACCACGAAATGGGCACGGAAAAGGCACTTCCGGCCTCGTGGTTGTGTCACCCAAACCCCGCACACCTGCGGGGGAGAGGTTGGAGCGCCAAGCAGGCCGGTGACCGTCGTTCCGGAGTAAATCTCCACTCTAGGATGCTGCTCGACCAAACGCCGTAGAACCCATTCGAATGTTACCCGGCGTCCAGCCAGAGCCACCAAGTCTTCGTCGCCCGGCTCTGGCACCAACCTTCCTCGCAGGGCTGGTGGAGGATGATCGAGTGGCCGCATTTCTTTGATTCCTGCTAACAGCAGTGCTTCGAGCACTTCTGGGTAGGAATCTCGCAAAAGAGCCCTTAACCGGCCGAGAAATACGTGGGAATGCCGAATCTGCGTGGCACCCGCGCGCTTCCAGGTAGCGAAGGCGGCCTCGACGTCATCCGGGGGCGGAGGGTCTCGCTCGAAAACCAACACTTCCGCCCCATGCCGCGCCAGCATATACGCGCTCGCGAGGCCACCGATCCCTGCTCCAACAACCGCTACTCGATACCCGGCGAGAGACATCGCGCCACCTTGTTTTGCGGCCTCATGCGGGCTGAATCGTGTGCACTCCCAGCCCGCGGGGCGAGCTTGCAAGCGGCCTTCCGCCGCCCCCAACTGGGCAACGGCTTAGCTTGCCAATGGTAGTTGGTGACGCGCCTCGAATCGGTCGCCCCACAAGATTCCAGCTTTACGGTATTTCTCCTCAGTGCGCTCCGTTATCAAGCCGAGACGCCACAGATTGGGAATGACGGTGTGCATGTACACTTCGCTGTTCAACTGCGCCCACTGCGGCATGGCATGGAGTGACTGAACGACGGCCTCGGGATCGAGCCCGTACTTTGGAGCTGCCTGGCGAAGGAAATCCAATTGCTGATTGGCGTTCAGGGTCTCCAGAATCGCAAAGGCAAAATCTTCCATCTCGGCCATTTCTTCTTCCGTGGCCTCCTGAACCACTTTTCTCATCGTCAACACGCCAAACGCGGCGTGGCGTGCTTCGTCGATTTGGACACGCCGGAGGATGTCCTTGATCAGAGGATTCGTCGCAGCGCGCACGATTTGGTCGAAAATCGCTACTGCCATGCCTTCGAACAGCGTCTGCATTCCAAGCGTTTTTAGTTTCCACGTTGGCGCTTCGAGCAAACGATCCAGCAGCACTTTCAGTGTCGGATCGATGGGATAAATCATTCCCAATTTGCGCTCGATGAACTTTGCCAACACCTCGACGTGGCGAGCTTCGTCCGCCACTTGCGAGGCCGCGTAGAACTTCTGGTCGATCGTCGGGCAGGCGTTCGTGAGCTGCCCACACAACTGCAGCGCGGCTTGCTCGCCATGCAGCAGCTGCGAGATCAAGTGCGCGAACTCATCGAACGCAGCCTGGCGGCACGTTTCTTCGTCAACACCCATCATCGTTAGCAGGGTGGGTAACAAGAGTGCGTTCTCCCGCGGAACAAACCATTCGTCCCGGGGGAAGGGGATGCTCCAGTCGATGTCGGTCTCGGCATTCCATTGCCCGCGTTTACCTCGCTCATAGAGCGCACGCAGCTCTTCGATCTCGGAGCCATATTCCCAACTCCAGTGCAATTCGAGCGGCACAGGAACGTCAAGCTTCTCTCGCAGGGCCGCAATCTCTTGCTCGTCGACGAACTCGACAACCTCAAAGTCTCCGAGTTGGCGCCGATGGTCTGCGAGTAGCTTTTCCATAAACCTCCCTCCTTCTTCGTTCAAATCCGTGAGCTTACCCGGCCTCGATCGGGCAGGGTCAACATCCCCGAGTACAGCAGGGCTTTGACTTCTTCTTTGCGCTTCTTCACCGCCGCGGGCGAGAAGAGCGATTGCCGCAGTAGTGTTTCCCCAAATTCCCCTGAAGCAAAATGATAAACCAGAAGCCCCACAAGGCTCTGTAACAAGTGAGGGATGCTTGCCATCCGAAAGAGCCCATGATCCATCCCCTCACGAAGCAAACGAGCCACGCTCCCGAACAAACGCTGGATGATCTCGTCAACCTCTTTTTCTTCTGCACTCTCGCCGGCAAGCTCATCGTCCTCGAACAGCGACCGTAAGAGCAGCCGAGCGCGAGTGGGCCGTTCGGCAAGGGTGTCGATCATCGCGTCCAACCATCGGTCGAACCGCACCAACGCATCTCCGGAGGAGCCCAAAGCCTCGGTAGTGCGCTCCTCGAAGGCTTTGAGGATTCGCCCGGCAACCGCAGCATAGAGTTCCACCTTGCTTCGGAAGTGGTGAAAGAGGGACGACTTACTCAGCCCCACTGCCTCCGCCACCTCACGCATCCCCACACCCGCGAACCCTCGCCGCGCAAACAGGTTCTCGGCAGCATCCAAGATTTTCTCGCGAGAGGAAATCTCGGCAACGACGTTGGCAACTTGCATTGCTCGAACATCCATTTCAGGCAGCTCTCGATCGACCGATCGGTCGGCTTGTACCGAGACCCATACTGCTTGTCAAGGCAGAACCTTCGCTCCTTGACCGTCGCGAAGCCGTGTGTTTAATGCGCCAAATTCCGTGCCGTGCCGTGTTGCGTCGCCACTCAATGAGGCACGTGCTTGGTGAATTCGCGTGCGGTGTTGAGTCTTCGCTATGGAAGTCCGAACTAAGTCCGGAGAACAAGCCGACAGTGCGCTGCGGCGCAGCGACTACGAATTTTTTCTTCCGCCCGAACTGATTGCTCAGGAGCCCGTGGATCAAAGGGACCGTGCCCGGCTCATGGTTCTGGACCGGAGGACACGCACGGTCACCCACGCTCACGTTGCCGACCTGCCCAAGTTCCTGGCTGCGGGAGACCTGCTCGTCGTCAACGATACGCGCGTGATTCCGGCCCGGGTAACGACGACTACTGCGGGGGGCGGTCGTGTCGAGCTTCTTTTTATCCGTCCGCTCCCTACGCCAAGTAACACTGCGCCGATGTGGGTGTGCATGGGCAAGCCGGCAAGGCATTTCCGTCCAGGCCGGCGCATTTTACTACCTGGAGACGTCGGAGTTCAGGTCATCGACCGGCAAGCACCGGGAAGATACATCGTTCAGTGGCACGGCTCGCTCGATGTGTTCACGTATCTCGAACGCCACGGTCAAGCCCCTCTACCGCCCTACATCCGGAGACCTCACGGACCCTCACCCCGGGACCGTGAGCGTTATCAAACCATCTTCGCACGGGTTCCCGGTTCGATCGCTGCACCCACCGCCGGCCTCCATTTCACACCCGCACTGCTTGAAGCGTTGCAGCAAGCTGGAGTGGCAATTGCGTCGGTCACACTCCACGTTGGTCCCGGCACGTTCCAACCGGTTCGAGTGGAGGATGTACGGCTTCATCGTATGGAGCCAGAATGGTGTCAAATTCCGCCGGAAACGGCCGCGGCGATTCGTGCAGCAAAGTCCCGAGGCAAGCGGGTCATTGCCGTAGGAACCACGACAACGCGAGCTCTAGAGTCGTCGGCCGCCGCGGACGGGCAAACCGTGATGCCCGGAGCCCGGTGGGCCGATCAATTCATCCTTCCTGGGTATCGGTTTCGCGTGATCGATGCCCTCGTGACAAATTTTCACCTGCCCGGATCCACATTGTTGTTACTCGTTGCCGCGCTAGTGGGCCGAACGTGGCTCCTCGAGTGCTATGCGGAGGCGGTAAGGCGTCGCTATCGGTTCTACAGTTATGGTGACGCCATGCTGATTTTATGATGCAAGTGAGCCCTTCGAAGATCGGGATTCCCGAATCGACGGATCATTTTCAGATTCGGGGGGAGGATGGCGGTGCGCGCTGTGGTGTGATGACCACTGCTCATGGCCAGGTGGTTACACCCGCGTTCATGCCAGTTGCCACGCAGGGCAGCGTCAAGGGCTTGACTCCGCGAGACCTCCGCGGCCTAGGCACGCAAATTCTCTTAGCCAACACGTACCACCTCACGCTGCGCCCGGGAGTGGACGTGATTCAAGATCTGGGCGGCCTACACCGGTTCATGGGTTGGGACGGGCCAATTCTCACCGACAGCGGCGGATATCAAGTGTACAGCTTGGCGCCACTACGAAAAATTACCGATGAAGGCGTACTGTTTCGCAGCCACATCGACGGCCAGACAGTGTTTTTCACCCCCGAGTCCGTCATCCAGATCCAAAAGGCCTTGGGGGTAGACATCGCCATGGTACTCGACGAATGCCCTCCCGCCGGAGCCCCACGGAACCAGGTGGAGACCGCAACGCGCCGATCCCTAAGCTGGGCCGTGCGTAGCCGGGCTCTGAGCGATTCCAGCGGCACCCTAGTTTTCGGGATCGTCCAAGGTGGCACCTTTACGGACTTGCGCAGGTGGCATAGCCGGGAGCTTGTCGCGCTCGATTTCCCCGGCTATGCCGTCGGCGGCTTGAGTGTGGGGGAGGAACGAGGTGTGACGCTAGAGGTCGCAGGAGTAACCGCGGAGGAATTGCCGCGCGACCGGCCCCGGTACCTAATGGGCGTAGGCTATCCGGAGGACCTCATTCGCTTTGTCGCCATGGGATACGACCTATTCGATTGCGTGCTGCCCACGCGCAACGCCCGCAATGGCTTGCTGTTCACCTCCAATGGTCGGCTCAACATCCGCCTTGCTCGGTTCCAGCGTGACGAGAACCCACCCGACCCATTGTGTAGTTGCTACACGTGCTCGAACTTCAGTCGGGCTTACTTGCGACATCTTTCGCTGGCAAAAGAAATTTCGGCAGCCATCTTGGCAACCACCCACAATCTTTACTTTTACCAGCGGCTGATGCGCGACATGCAAACCGCAATCATGAGACGCAGTTTCGCGCCGTGGGCCGAAGCCACGATTGCGCGACTGGAGCAGGAGTGCCAACCGTGAACGGCGCGGTCTGGGCACAAGCGGGGCCAGCCGCCGGCCCCTCGCTGCTGGCAAGCCTCGTCCCCCTACTTTTGATTTTTCTCGTTTTTTACTTCCTGCTCATCCGCCCGCAGCAGCAAAAACAGCGAGAACACCAAAAGATGCTCGCGTCCCTAAAAGTCAATGACGAGGTCGTCACCAGTGGCGGTTTGATTGGTCGTATCGTGCAGGTGAGCGATCGTATCCTCACCTTGGAAATTGCGCCAAACGTGCGGGTGCGGGTGGAGCGATCGTACGTCGCTGCCCTCGCGCGGACGAATCCTCCGGAAAAGTCAAAAGATAAACCCAAAGAGAAGGACGGTCCGAAGTGAAAGCGAGTCTGTGGTATCGCATCGTAGGTGTCATCGTTTTGCTCGCCGCAGCGTTTGTGTACCTGTTTCCGTCGCTTACCAGCGACCTACCAGAGTGGTGGAAACGTTTTTTGCCCTCCAACAAAATCCGTCTTGGGTTGGACCTCCAAGGGGGTACGCACCTTGTTCTGACGGTTGACGTGGACAAAGCGCTGGAGAACGTTCTCGAGCGAACTGCGGATGAGTTACGACGTGAGGCAGGAGAAAAGCAGCTTGCCCTCGCTCAGGTTCAAAGAGTGGATAAAAGTATTGAAGTTAAAATCGAGTCCCCCGAAGTGCGCAGCGCTTTCGAAGATTTCCTGCGTGACAACTTCCCGAATCTTGCCGTCGCCGACTCCCAGACCCGCAACGGTGTGGCTGTGTTTTCCCTGAAACTGACTAACATCGAGGAGCGGCGCTTGCGCGAGTTCACTGTGGAGCAGGCGTTGGAGACCATTCGGAATCGAATCGATCAGTTCGGCGTGACCGAACCGATCATTCAGCGCCAGGGCTCGCAAGACATCGTGGTGCAGCTTCCTGGAATCCAAGACCCCCAGCGTGCCAAAGCGTTGATTGGGCGCACGGCGCTGTTGGAATTCAAGCTCTTGGCTGAGCTTCCCGACGCAGAAGCGTACCTCAGCGGGCAAAAACCGCTGCCGCCGGGGATCGAGATTTTGACTGGCTATGGCGGCGAGCGCGTGGGGCGTAGGGTCGAAAAAACCAAGTACCTCGTGGAGTCGAAGGTGTTGCTCACGGGCGACGCCATCGCCGACGCCCAAGTTCGGCCTGGGTCACAGCTCGAAGGACCCTACGTGGCCTTGGAGCTTACCCCTCGGGGTGCAAAGCAATTCGAGGAAATCACGGCGGCCAACGTGAAAAGGCGGTTAGCCATCATTCTCGACAACACCGTCTACTCGGCTCCTGTGATCCAGGAACGAATCCCCGGCGGGCGGGCTTCAATCACAGGCAACTTCGATATCAAGGAGGCGAGAGATTTGGCCATCGTCCTGCGCGCGGGTGCTCTGCCAGCACCGGTACACATTGCGGAGGAGCGGACAGTTGGTCCCTCTCTTGGTCGCGACTCGATCCGCCAGGGTCTCATTTCCGTTATCGTAGGCGGATCCTTGGTCGTGGCCTTTATGGTGGTTTACTACAAATTTGCCGGGGTCCTGGCGGACCTCGCTCTCATCCTGAACATCATCTTCCTCATGGCCGCCCTTTCCGCCTTGCAAGCAACCCTGACTTTGCCCGGCATTGCAGGAATTGTCTTAACGCTTGGCATGGCCGTGGATGCAAACGTACTCATCAATGAACGCATCCGAGAGGAACTACGGTTGGGCCGAACTGCTCGCGCGGCAATCGAAGCAGGCTACGAGCGTGCTCTCCCCGCAATTCTGGATTCCAACATCACGACCTTTCTTTCTGGGCTCATTTTGTTCCAGTTCGGCGCCGGCCCAATCAAGGGCTTCGCCGTAACGCTCTGCATCGGCATTGTGACTTCCGTCTTCACGGCCGTGGTGGGCACACGCATCGTTTACGATTGGCTACTGGCTTACCGAAAAATGGAACGAGTGAGCATCTGAGGGAGGTCCGGACTGTGGAGCTGATCAAGCCTGGAACGAACTTTAACTTTGTCGGGAACTTCCGTCGCGCCTTAGTTTTTTCTGGACTCTTGATTGTGGTAGGCGCCCTATCGTTGACTCTTCGTGGCCCAAACTACGGGATCGATTTCGCCGGGGGAACCTTAGTACAAGTGCGCTTCAAGCAGCCAACCCCGATCGACGAAGTGAGGAAAGCCCTTGCAGGTCTCGAACTGGGTGAAGCATCCATTCAGGACTTCGGCGGCAATACGAATGGAGGATCCGAGTTCTTGATTCGCGTACCTGTCAAAGGTGACCATCTGAGTGACTTCAGTGCCCAAGTGACTTCGGCACTCGAATCGCGCTTCGGCAAGGACTCTTGGGAAATTCAGCGGATCGAGACAGTCGGTCCCCGAGTCGGCGGCGAGCTCCGGTGGCGGGCCATTTTGGCCGTCATTGCGGCCACCCTGATGATGGGCATTTACATTTGGATCCGCTTCGAGCTGCGGTTCGGTATTGGGGCAGCAGCAGCTCTGTTCCACGACGTTCTGATCACCGTGGGCGCCCTGTCCCTGGCGAATTACGAGTTCGACCTCACCATCGTTGCCGCGCTTCTCACGGTGGTCGGTTTCTCCGTCAACGACACGGTGATTGTCTCCGATCGGATTCGCGAAAACCTCCGCAAAAGTCGCCGTGACCCGTTAGAGAAAATCATCAATCGCAGCATCAATGAAACCCTAAGCCGAACTATTCTGACGACGGGTACCGCTGTGCTAGTCCTCCTGGCGCTCTTCTTTCTGGGCGGCAACGTGATCAACGGATTCGCCTTCACCTTGCTGGTGGGCTTCATCATCGGAACGTACTCTTCGATCTTCATTGCCAGCCCAATCGTCCTCTTTTTGCAAGGTACCGCCTTTGCCCGCGCACGGTAACCGCAGTAAATTCCTCCGGGATGAGCGAGCGGTGGTGTTTGCGTCGGGGGGATGAAAAGCAGGAACAATTGCTGCAAAGGGAACTAGGAGTCTCGCCGCTATTGGCGCGGCTCCTAGTTGTCCGCGGTTACACGACGCCGGAACTCGCGAGCACCTTCCTCAATCCGCGCCTACGCGACGGGCTGCGCTCGCCATTTTTGTTTCGCGACATGGAGAAGGCGGTGGAGCGCGTCGTTGGCGCGATTGCCCGAGGGGAACCGATCGGGCTTTTCGGCGATTACGACGTAGACGGCCTGAGTGGCACCGCTCTGCTCTACTGTTTTCTCCGCGGCCTTGGCGTCAGTCCCATCGTGTACCTCCCCGAGCGATTGCGCGAGGGCTATGGGCTGAATGCCGCTGCAGTTCGAAGGCTAGGAGCTCAAGGCGTGCGCGTGCTGATTACTATCGACTGCGGTGGGGCAAGTGCTGAAGAAATCCGTCTGGCTCGATCTTTGGGAATCGACACCATTGTTTGCGACCATCATCAGGTAGCGCCTGCTCCACTGCCAGCGATCGCCACTCTCAACCCAGCTTCGCCCGATTCCGGCTTTCCCTTTCCCGGACTTTGCGGAGCCGGTACAGCATTTTACCTCGCCTGGGGAATCTCTGCTCGCCTCGGCCGCGAGAACAAGGGGGCCCTGCCGCAACTGCGAGATCTACTCGATCTGGTGAGCTTAGGAACCATCGCAGATCTCGTGCCGCTCGAGCAAGAAAACCGTGTGCTCGTCCGACATGGGCTTTCAGCCCTTTCGCAGGGGAAACGGCTTGGCATCGCCGCGCTGAAAAGCGTGGCCAAGGTAGAGCACGTGACCAGTGGTACCGTAGCTTTCCGCTTGGCACCGAGACTCAACGCCTCAGGACGGATCTCGTCGGCCTCGCTTGCGTTCGAACTACTGACAACCGAGGATCCCCAGCGAGCGATCGAGCTCGCCGAAAACCTGCATGAAACCAACCGCGAGCGACAGTTGCTCGAAGCGGCGGCGTTCAACGAGGCGCTCGCGCTTTGCCGCAACGACCGCCACTTGCCCGATCGTGTTACAGTTGTCTTGGCAAGTGCCAACTGGCACCCCGGTGTTGTTGGAATTGTGGCTGCTCGGCTCGCTCAGAAGTTCAATCGCCCAACCGCCATCATCGCACTTGACCCAGACAGCGAAACCGGTCGCGGTTCGGTACGGGGAGTCCCCGGTGTGCACTGTTACCGCGCCTTGCTCCAGTGTGGTCAGCACCTGCTCGGCTTTGGCGGGCACCCGATGGCCGCTGGGTTCACGATTGCCGCATCCGAGATCGAAGCCTTTGCCCACGCATTTGACCATGCCGTCCGGCAGCAGCGACCCAGAGCCGAGCAGCGCGAAGTCTGGGTCGACGGCGAGTTGCACCTCGATGGATCGAACCTAGAAGACACCGCACAAGCTCTTATGGCCCTCGAGCCTTTTGGCCCCGGTAATCCTGAGCCCATCTTTTTTAGCCGGAATGTACGCCTGCATGCTGGGCAGGCATTTGGATCGGGCCACTTGCGCTTATTCGTGGAGCAAAACGGACGGGCACTGCCTGCACACTGGTTTCAGTGGGGTGACGCGCCATTACCTACGCCCGAACAGACGTACGACATCCTGTTCTCCGTGGAAGCTGCACCGCAACGTCGGGAAGCGCCGGTACGTTTGCGGCTAGTCAGCGTGAGACCCGCGAAGCCACGATGAGGCAACCGCCTCTCGCGGCGAGTGGAGGAATGCTAGGGGCCGTGCGAGCCAGGGAGGCCGGCCACCAATAGTCCAGTCTTATCATGGGGGAGAAAACCGTAACCAATTGATCTTACGAGGCTTTTTCAGCTCCAAGTCAATTTGGAGACGGGTTTGCTTGACTGGCCTATAACCCCGTGTTAGCCGATTCCCGCTAATTGACTCGGAACGAAACCTTCTCTGTCCCCGGGGGTTCGGATCATGGAAAGAGACGACGCGATCTTGACTAGCAAAGAAGTTGCGCGGATTCTGGATATGAGTCCAGACACGGTCAACGAATTTGCTCGGAAGAGTATCCTTCCAGCCTTTAAAAAAGGGCGCCAATGGCGTTTCCGAAAGCGCGACGTTGCAGCTTTCCTGAAAAGCGAGGTCCGAGGTAATACGGCGGCATGAGTCGCTCGTAACGCCACCAACGAGTTAGGATTGCCCTTATGCCGCCCTTCGAAGGCACCCAAGCCCACGAGAGTAAGCTCTACGCAGAGTTATCGTATCTTTACGATTTGATCTTTACCCGGATCTTCGCGCCACGGATTCATCGAGTTATTCAGTCCTTGCAAATTCCGCCTGGAGCGCGCGTCCTCGAAGTCGGTGTCGGAACAGGCATCTCGCTCGACGCCTACCCGCCCCACGCGGAGGTGGTTGGCGTCGATCTCGCCCCTGAGATGTTGGACAAGGCCGAAGAGAAGATGCGGCAACACGGGTGGCGCCACATCAGGCTTCTGGAGATGGACGCGCTCAACCTCAAATTCGACGACAACTCTTTCGACTTCGTCACTGCATTTCACGTCATTAGCGTGGTTCCGGATGCCCAGCGCTTGATGAGTGAGATGTTGCGGGTACTCCGCCCACATGGGACGCTAGCGGTGGTCAACCACTTTCGCAGCACCAACCGCTTTTTCGCTGCGCTCGACAGGATGATTGAACCCATTACGTTGCGGCTCGGGTGGCACACTTTGGATTTGAGAGAGGTTCTCGAGGGATTTCCCCTCGAGGTGCTCGAGCTTTACAAAACCAGCCGTCGCTCCCTGTTCACCATCCTCGTGGCCCGCAATGCCAAAGAAAGAGCCGCCGAGGCTTTCGCGCCTAGTGCGTCGTCTTCTTGGTCGGAGCAAAGGGAATCAGCCCCTGTTTCATGAGCCACTGTGCGTCGTGCTCACTGCGCGTATAGAGCCAGCGAGTGTACACGCGGAGGGCGTGCTCATCTCCAGGGAACAGGTCTCGGAGGCTAATTTCCGCCAGGACCCGGACCAGTTCAGGAAAGCGATCTGCGAGCTCCGCAAAGAGGTCTCGGACGGGTGCCGCGCCACTCCCTGTGCCTAGTCGTGCCAACTGCGAGTACGCTGTACGACCAAGCTCGGTGTAGTAGTCGGAGCTGACGATTTTTCGGTGCAGCGCTTCAAGGAAAAGGCCGGCCATGAAAAGAGCTGTGTCGCCGACATGCTTCAATTTGCCATAACGGTGGGGTAAGGGCATATGAAACGACTCGAGGTAATCCAAAGCCAGGGGTCGGTCGTCGAACCTTCGCGGTGGGTGGGCAAAGGACTCGAGCAATTTCACTAAATAAAATTCCACGTCCTCGCTCGATCGCACAGCCTGCGCCTGCATGGCAGACCGCAGGAGCTCGCGGAAGAATTCGGTGAGGTTACGGTGAAAAAGTCGTGATTGCTGTGTCATAACAGCTTCTCAGTTTAGCGAGAGAACCGTTCAGACCAAACTCCTTTTTTCAACACGAGTAACGACGCCAACTAGCGGTTGCGGGGAACACACCGCAGCCATCTACTCTGGCAGCATGCCCTCACAGCTCAGCGACTCACTGAGCCGTCCATGGCACCACGATGGGGTCCGGACTGGGGAGCCACATTGACTGTCCGTCACGGCAAAATGCACCGCGGAAATAGAAACTTCCGCCGAGAACTCCGAAATTGTACCCTGGGCACAGTTCCGTTATAACGGCAGCGAAATTGTTCCAGCAGAAAGGTCGGTCACGTCCATGAAACGGCACACCGGTTGGTTTAGGACGCTCGTTTGGGGGATCATCATCGGATCCGCAATTTGGCTGGGCAGCTATACCGCTAGCCGTGTGGCCGCCGTTGCAAAGGATGCCTACGACAGTATCGAGGTCTTCACCAACGTCCTCACCCTCGTGCAGCGCAACTATGTCGACCCGGTCACCACGAGGCAGTTAATCGAGGGGGCGATCACGGGAATGCTCGCTGCGCTCGATCCACACAGCGCCTATTTGCCGCCCGAATCTTATAAAGAACTGCAGGTGGATACTCGGGGAACCTTCGGCGGGCTCGGCATCGAGATCACCCTCCGCAATAACGTGCTCACCGTGGTCTCTCCCATCGAGGATACGCCCGCCTATCGGGCTGGCATCAAACCCGGAGATCAGATCATCAAGATCGACGAGGAGTTCACCAAAGACATGCCCCTCACCGAGGCCGTGCGCCGGATGCGAGGCGCCCCCGGCACAAAGGTGCGACTGACCATTCGGCGCGAAGGCTCGATGAAGCCGATTGAGCTTACCCTCACGCGCGAGATCATCAAGATTCAAAGCGTGAAGGCGCGGCTTTTGGAAAAGGGCTACGCTTACGTCCGCATTACTCAGTTCCAAGAACGTACGGACGACGATTTACAAAAAGCCTTGGCGAAGCTGGAACAAGACAACGGGGCGCCTTTGTCCGGCCTCATCCTCGACCTGCGGAACAACCCGGGGGGCTTGCTCACTCAAGCCATCAAGGTTGCCGACGAGTTCATCGATTCGGGGCTGGTCGTCTATACGGACGGCCGTTTGGAGTCCCAGAAGCAAAAGTACTTTGCCCACAAGCAGGGCTCGCACACCGATTTTCCCATGATCGTGCTGGTCAATAGCGGCAGTGCCAGTGCATCCGAAATTGTGGCGGGGGCGCTGCAGGACCATCGGCGCGCTCTGGTTTTAGGGACCCAAACCTTCGGCAAAGGCTCTGTTCAAACAATCCTACCGTTGGAAGAAAATTCCGCGATTCGGCTCACCACCGCGCGCTACTACACTCCCAATGGTCGGTCGATCCAAGCCACTGGTATCACCCCCGATATAGTCCTCGAAAATCCCCCAACCCTGGCAGCAGCGGGCGGGCCCGCGGCTCCTCGAATTCGGGAGGAAAACCTCCCCCGGCATTTGCGTGCCCCTCGGGAGCGACCGGAAACCAACATCGAGGAGGAAGAAGGGACGGAAGAACAACCATCGCTTCCCGAGGCAATCCAAGTTCGGGAGGGTGAATTGGGCCGCGATCCACAACTCGACCGGGCACTCGAGCTCCTGAAGAGTTGGAATGTTTTCAAGACTGTCGTTGCCGGCCGTACGCAGTAGTCGAAGTGGCTCCCGCAGGGTGGGGCCAGTCTGAAACGTTCCTGTTCCACTCCAGTGCGCCCCTCGCCTCGACTGTTGCACGCTTCGAGCCCTTTCCGCTGGCTCTTGATGTTTCTCGTGGGGCTCGTCGTTTACGCCGACTTGAGCCTCCTAGCACGGTCTGCGACGACTTTTCGGCCTGCCGAGGCGCGCCCCAAACCACGGGACGGACCGACACCGGCGATCAACCAGGAAGAGCTTGTTGGCGAGGCAGCGCGCATCACCGTGCGACTTCACGAGCTCGCTTTGCCGATTCCCCTACCGACCCCCGTAGAGGAACCACTGGGCGAAGCTGAGCTTGCATGGACCCACCGGATTTACGAACTCTCTCTTCCTCGTCAAACGGACATCTCTTCGATCACTGGGCCCATTGCAGGGCTACAAAAGGAATTCGCCTACTTGACGGTCCATACAGAAGATCGGCCTCAGTCACTTGAGGTCCGAGTAGGCGTCGGCGGGCTTAGAACTCACACGCTTCGATTCCACTGGGTGGACGGGCCACCCCGCGTCGCATTGGTGATCGCTCACCTCGGAGGGGACATCCACCTAGTCCGACAGCTCTTATCTTTGGGAGTTCCGCTGACGTACGCGGTGCGGCCATCCGAGGTTTTTTCCGACATTGTGGGAGAACAGCTTCGGCTTGCCAATGCACCCATGTTGGTCGAGCTTGACCTACCTGCTGCGGAGACTGCCCGATCGCTCGGGGCGCAAGCCCTATCCGTAGCCGGAGAGGCCTCTGAGCCCAACGTTCCTGCTCTCACTCAAGGCCTCAATGCCTCGCAACCGCTTTTTCACCAGGCTTCAGGCCTCTTGCTGTTCAGCCCCGGCCCCACGTTCGCCGAAGCCAACCGGTCGCCTGTTCTCCAACAAGTCCTCCCTGCACCACATCTAGTGGTGTGGGTTAACTCGGCCACAGGTACCACCACCCTGTGCGTTCTCAAGGAGGCAAAAAAGCCAAGGTGCCGGCTGGTGGCGGAGGGAATTGCGGCGGCGAGGGGCGAGCGAGCTTCAGCCCAAGAGCGACTTCTACTGGCGCTGGCAAAGGCCAAGTCCAGGGGCGAGGCAATCGAAGTCCTGCCAGGAACTGCGGACTGCCTCCATGCGTTACGCCAAGAACTACCGCGTTACAAGGAAGCGGGGATCGAACTGAGCACCGTACCCTCTCTAGAGACCCTTGGTCTGTCCGAAGAAGCCCGGTTTTGATAGGTAACGGCTGATGAGCATGGTCAATTCTTCGCCGCCGGTGTCGGCTCCGTTCCTAAGCGTGACCGAGCTCACGCAACTGATCCGCCAGACACTGGAAGCCCATATCGACACGGTATGGGTCGTCGGCGAAATCTCCAACTTCCGCGTTCCTTCCTCTGGTCACTTCTACTTCATTCTGAAAGACGAGGGAGCCCAAATTGCGGCGGTGATGTTCAAAGGGGCCAATCGGGGTTTAGCCTTTACGCCCCACGATGGTTTGAGAGTATTGGTGCGTGGCCACATCAGCCTTTACGAACCGCGGGGCAACCTCCAGTTGTACGTGGATTTCATGGAACCCATGGGGGTCGGAAGCATCCAGCTCGCCTTGGAACAACTCAAGCAGCGTTTGCAAGCGGAAGGCTTGTTCGCAGCCGAACGGAAGCGGCCCTTACCTTCTCTGCCGCGCTGTATCGGCATTGTCACGGCATTGAGCGGAGCTGCGATTCGCGACATTCTCACCGTGTTGCAACGCCGCTTTCCTTACGTACGCGTTGTCGTTCGGCCCGTGCGGGTTCAAGGGAAAGAAGCGCCCTTGGAAATCGTGGCTGCGCTAGAAGATCTCCAGCAGCTCCCAGACATTGACGTTGTCATCGTTGGCCGTGGCGGAGGATCGAAAGAAGATCTCTGGGCCTTTAACGACGAACGCGTCGCTCGCGCCATCTCGGGCTGCCGGGTGCCAGTCGTTTCCGCAGTGGGCCACGAGATCGACTTGACCATTGCGGACCTGGCCGCAGACGTTCGGGCTCCCACGCCGACGGCGGCAGCAACTCTAGTAGTACCAGAGTTGGCAGAAGTACTGAACCGGATTGAGCAACAACGACGCCTCCTGGTAACGGCGTTCACTCGCGTCGTAGAACTGTATCGGCAGCGACTCAAACAGCTTGCGCAGCGCCTGCGGGATCCGCGACATACGGTGGAAAATCTCCGCTTACGTCTCGACGAACTCGCTGAACGCGCTCAACTTGCCATGGCGCGTAGGCTGGAATACGGGCGGCAACGGCTGCGAGCACTTGCGGACCGACTCACAGCGTTAAGCCCCCTTGCCGTATTGGATCGCGGATATGCAATCGTCAAACATCGGCCCTCGGGACAAATCATCCGCGACGCCCGTGGGCTCGCGGCAGGAGACATCGTTGAGATGCAGTTCGCGCGCGGTCGTGCCGCAGCTCTTGTCCGGGAGACGGAAGATCCATGAAAGAGGAAGCCAATATGCACGCCGGCACGTTGCAATCGTTTGAAGACTCCATGCGGGCGCTCGAGGAGCTCGTACGCCGCCTCGAACGGGGAGAGCTGTCCCTGGAAGAAGCGCTGGCAGCCTTCGAGGAAGGGATTCGCTTGGTCAGGGCGTTGAACGAGCGATTGACCGAAGTGGAAGCGCGCGTCGAAGTACTCACCCGAGGCGACAACGGCGAACTCAAAGTTGATCCTCTCGCAAGCCCGGGCAAGGAGTGAGCGGTTGCGGCTCGACCAGTATCTGGAAAAGAAAAGAAAACTCGTTGACCGTGCCCTTGATCGCTACCTACCGGCGGGCAACGTCCCCGACCGGCTCGTCGAGGCCATGCGTTACAGCCTCCTCGGGGGCGGCAAGCGATTCCGGCCCATTCTCGCCCTAGCTTCCTGCGAAGCCGTAGGGGGCAGTATCGACGCCGTACTGCCGTTTGCCTGTGCCATCGAGATGATTCACACGTACTCGTTGATTCACGACGATTTGCCGGCGATGGACAATGATGAATTGCGTCGGGGCAGGCCAACCAATCACATCGTTTTCGGGGAGGCCCTGGCGATTTTAGCTGGTGACGCCTTGCTGACCGAGGCATTCCGGATCATGGGAGAGGCTGCACTCGCGGCCGGAGTGCGCCAACGTCGCGCCCTACAGGTTCTCACGGAGATCGCTGCCGCAGTAGGGCCCCGCGGAATGGTTGGGGGCCAGGCAGCAGACATTGCTGCAGAACACTCCCAGGCCGACTTACCTCTCGTTGAGTTTATCCACGTACGGAAAACTGGGGAACTCATCCGGGTCTCCGTGCGCACCGGCGCAATCTTGGGGGGAGCCCGCCCTGGACAACTCCGGCAGCTTTCTCGCTACGCAGAATTTCTTGGCCTTGCCTTCCAGATTGCCGACGATATCCTCGACGAAGAAGGCTCTGTACAGACGACGGGGAAGCTCGCCGGCAGCGACCGTCGGCACCACAAGGCCACCTTCCCCTCGGTACTTGGCTTGCCCGCCTCCAAGCAAAGGTTAAGAGAACTCCTCGATCAAGCCCTGGAAGAACTGAGTTCTTTCAACAAGTCGGCCGAACCGCTACGGCAAATTGCGAAGCTTATCGTTGCTAGAGCCTGCGTGGCTTAACAGCTCATCCCCCATGCGCATTCGGATCGACAAACTTCTGGTTGACCGTGGGCTTGCCCCAAGCCGAGAACGGGCACAGCGCCTCGTGCTCGCAGGGGTCGTATTTGCGAACGGTCGACCGGTCACCAAAGCAGGCTCTCTGGTGGACCCCGAGGCCCCTATCGAGGTCAAGGGCGACGACATGCCGTACGTAAGCCGAGGTGGCCTCAAACTCGCCGCTGCCCTAGATCGATTTGGGGTGGAGGTTCGAAACCGGGTTTGTTTGGATGTCGGTGCCTCGACTGGCGGTTTCACGGATTGTCTGCTGCAACGAGGAGCCGCCCACGTTTACGCCGTAGACGTTGGCTATGGGCAATTCGCATGGAAACTCCGGACCGACCCTCGGGTAACCCTCTTCGAGCGCACGAATTTCCGCTCTTTCTCTCCAGATCTACTTTCCCCGCAGCCTAACGTTGCAACCGTTGACGTTTCCTTCATTTCCCTTCGCCTGCTGTTGCCGAATTTGCGCCGCTGCGTCGCAGTAGACAGTGACGTCCTCTTACTGGTCAAACCGCAGTTCGAAGTGGGCCGAAGCCAGGTTGGCTCTGGAGGTGTGGTCCGAGATCCTGAGCTTCACCGTGCCGCGATCGACGCCGTCAAAGAGGCGGCGCAAACCGTGAGCTTCAGCGTGCTCGGTGAATGCCCGTCTCCGCTTCTCGGACCGAAAGGGAACCGGGAGTTTTTCTTGCACCTGCGGGGCCCGCAGAACCACCCTCTGCACGCGGAACGAGCCAACCTTGGGCAATAGCGTAAAGCACGCCGCCACCCAGTACTCCCAAAACTCCTAAGACAAACGTCGGCCGGGTAAATAGCTCCGAAGTCGGCAAGGCCCGGGCTAAGTGGGCAAACGCCGAAGAAGCAGCAACCACCACCCCAGTAGCCGTAGCAACAACCCCAGCCACCCGGCACACTTGGCGCAAGCCAACAACTTCGCCCCGCAGGCGCTCGTACAGTTGGGCTTTTTCACAAGCGACCGCCACGTCCGCAGCCACGGTTTCTAAGAACTCTAGGTCACTCGCCGTGAGAAACTCCTTAGAGGGGTTGACCACTTCGATAACGCCGATATTCCCGGTACGCGTGCGCAGGGGAGCACACAGCAAGGCGCGAGTGGTCATCTGCGTCTGCGCGTCAATGCCGCCGAAAAAGCGGGGATCCTGAGAAGTATCTGGAACGAGCTCCGCACGGTCGTGCCGCAGTACCCAACCCGCAATCCCTCGATCGGCCGGGAAGCGGATTTCCGCTAGCCGAGCCTCGGATCGAATGTCCGTATCGCTGGCGACGGGGAAATAGAACTCGTTGCGCGCCGTGTCGAGCATCAAGATGGCGCACCCTTCGGCGCGGAACAGCACCCTCCCCTGCTCGGTGGCGAAACTCAGCAGAGACCGCAAGTCCGTAAACGTTGTCAGACCGCGATTTAGCTCGTACAGTAAGCGTAGCCGCTCTTTTTGAAGCTGATCTTGGTTGACCTCACCAGTCACGGGGGGCCTGCTCGAACTCACGAATCGACTTCTGCCCCGAACCCGCGCACATAAGGAAGACGCGCGGCGGTCTGGCGGATCGCATCCTCGGCCTGCAATAAGATCCGGGTTGCATCCCACGTGCCTTCGAGAAGCTGCCTTCTGAACCCCTCCGGCATGGTTACGGGGATAATCCGTCCGCGGTATTCAACACGCATCGACCTCAGATCGACCACGCAGTCCTGCTGTGGATCCTCCTCGATCGCCTGTTGGAGCCACGCGATGTCCGCCTCGCTGGCACACACGCATGGCATTCCCAGGGCCATACAGTTGCCAAAGAAAATGTCGGCAAACGACTCCCCGACCAACGCTCGAATTCCCCAGCGAAGAAGCGCCTGCGGTGCGTGCTCGCGCGAGGATCCGCAGCCAAAGTTTTTGTTCACCACGGCCACTCGTGGGCCTTTTGCTGCAAACCGAGGATCGTCCAAAACATGCCCCTTGGGCTTGCCACTCCCATCGAACCGCTCATCGTAAAACAGATACTGCCCCAGCCCGTCGAAGGTGACAACCTTCATGAAGCGCGCCGGAATAATCCGGTCGGTGTCTATATCGTTTCCCCGCAGCGGCACTGGGCGACCAACGATCTTTTCAATCCGGATCAGTTCTGCCACGTTCAAGCCTCCCCTGGTCAAGCTGGTAAGATTTCTCGAACATCGACGACTTCCCCCGCGATCGCAGCGGCCGCAACCATCGCGGGGCTCATCAGTAACGTGCGCCCTGCGGGACTGCCCTGCCGTCCTTTGAAATTGCGATTGCTCGAGGAAGCGCACACCTGCCGATCCACGAGCTTGTCGGGGTTCATCGCCAAACACATCGAGCAACCAGGCATACGCCACTCGAAACCCGCGGCGCGGAAGATCTCGTGCAGACCCTCGGCTTCAGCTGCGCGAGCCACGCTCTCAGATCCTGGGACAACGAGGGCTTTGACGTGGGGCTTGACCTTGCCCAAACGGGCCACTTTGGCCGCCTCGCGCAAATCGGACAATCGCCCGTTCGTGCATGACCCAATGAACGCAACATCAATGCGCATGCCGCGAATCGGCTGCCCCGGACGTAACCCCATGTAGCGGTAAGCTTCCTCCGCAACCTCTCGCTCGTCCGGTGGGAACGCCTCAGGTGGTGGCACAGCTTCGTCCACCGCAATTGCCTGACCAGGATTGATGCCCCAGGTCACCGTTGGCCCGATTTCCTCCCCCCGGAAGTGGGCTTCATCGTCGTAACGAGCATCGGGATCCGAGGCCATACTTCGCCACCAACGAACAGCCCTCTCGAATGCTTCCCCTTTGGGAGCAAACTCCCGGCCGCGTAGATAAGAGAACGTTTTTTCGTCTGGGTTGACGTAACCGAGCCGGGCGCCTCCCTCGATGCTCATGTTGCAGACTGTCATTCGCTCTTCCATGCTCATGCACTCTATGACCTCTCCCGCATACTCGTACGCGTAACCCACACCCCCTTTGACCCCTAGTTTGCGAATGATGTGCAAAATGACATCTTTGGCGTAAACACCGCGAGCTAGACAGCCGTCAACCACCACGCGCCGCACCTTGGGCCGCTGCATGGCCAGGCACTGGGTAGCCAGCACGTCGCGCACCTGGCTGGTGCCAATACCAAATGCCACCGCACCCAGGGCACCATGCGTACTCGTGTGGCTATCCCCGCAGGCCACGGTCATGCCGGGTTGTGTCAAGCCAAGCTCCGGACCAAGCACGTGTACAATCCCCTGGTAGCCGCTGCTTGCCTGGAACAGCCGAATCCCAAACTCGGCGCAGTTCCGCTCAATCGCTCGCATCATCCCTTCTGCCTGCGGGTCCGCATACGGGCGCTGCCGCGTATCCGTGGGGATAATGTGATCTACGGTGGCAAATGTTCTCTCGGGAAACAGCACCCGCAAGCCCTGCTCCCGCAACATTTCGAAAGCCTGCGGGCTGGTCACCTCGTGTACGAGGTGCAGTCCAATGAAGAGCTGCGTTTGACCCGAAGGCAGCTCCCGTACAGTGTGCGCTTCCCAGACTTTTTCTAGCAGGGTCTTGCCCATACCTTACCTCGAGGAACAAGCCTCTAGCCGATCCCGAAGGACTTCGCACGGTCTAATCCCACGGGCGCAGGCCTCGGGCCCCACTCCCGGTGCAGAGTTGTGGAAATCTGGCCCGCGTGCGAGGAGCGCAGCGCCGATGACGCTTCATCCAGGACCGCCCGGGGGGCGCCTCCGTCGCCTACCGAGAGCTAGGACGTCCCTCCTGCACCTAAGGAGTCCGCAGTTACTCGGATGACTCCATCGCCTGGGAGGCTTCTCCTGTCGGGCCAGGCAACCTAGTGTGCCCGCACGAGCCTCCCTTGGAGCAGCCGTAGCTCCGCCGTGCTCATTCCTGGCGCCAGGCTCCACTACCAACAACGAAGCTAAGAACCCGTAATCACCAACTGCTCGAAGCGAAACACAGCCTCCTTCGCACCTGATGTGTTCCGGCCCCGCACCTCGATCTCCCAGGAGTGCGGCCCTGCGGTTGGAACCTGCACCGTGACCCAAAGTGCGTCGTCCCCAGCCAGCGCCCCAGTAGGTGAGACCGTACGTGCCGCCACACGCTCTGCGTCGAAGTATACAACGACCTCGAACTCTTCTTTTCCCAGCGACTGGCCCACCACGGCAGCACGAATCGTCCCCTTCGGCGCGTACGCCACCGTCATGGCGCGACCACCTACGGGCATCAGCAAGCTTGTCTTGTCCTCCGCCACGGTACAGCCTTCGCTTGACCGCATCCCAGCGGGAGCCAAGGTCAACACCCCTACCGAAGACCGGTGCGTCTGGCACGCCGTAAGGAACAGCGTAAGGAGAAGGCCTGAGGTGCAGACGAGGAGCCTCACCCCTCTTTCCCCGCAGCCACGCCTGGACGAAAAATCACTTTTTTGTCTTTCACGACAAGTTGGTCGTTCAAGAACAACTGCACAGCCTGGGACAGCACTTTGGCTTCGAGCCGCTGCCCCCGCGCTTTTACGTCGTCCAAGGTGTCCTCCCCGACTCGGATGTGAAACACGTCCTGAAGAATGACCGGCCCCTGATCCAACTGCTCGGTTACGAAGTGCGCTGTACAGCCGGACACTCGTACCCCTTCCTCGAACGCCTGCCGATAAGCGTTTGGGCCCGGGTGGTAGGGCAGCAACGATGGGTGAATGTTGATGATCCGATTGCGGTAACGCTCGACCACTCGAGGCGAGAGAATTTGCATGTAGCGCGCGAGCACCACCAGGTCCGCGCTGTATTCCGCGAGCTTCTCCAAAAGAAAGTCCTCGTGCGCCGCCTTGTCTGTCGACGGAAACCAGAAGAAGGGGATCCCCGCCTCCTCGGCAAGCGGACGCAAAAGTTCGTGATTCGACAGAACCACGACCAACTCCCCGTTCAGACGGCCGTGATTGCGATCCTCCACCAACTGCCGCAGGCAATGCGGTTCCCGGCTCACCAACACTGCCACCCGCTTCGGCTCGCGTTTGCCTTGCAGCCGAATGGAAACATCCATGTGGATCTCTTCGCCAATACGCTTGAGGCCGAGAACGAGCTCATCCAAGTTGATGTTCAGCTCGCTTAAATCCACCAGCATGGTCATGATGAACAACCCTTCCATGACCCGCTGCTCGATGTCCTCGATGTTAATGTCGCAAGATGCCAAGTAGGTCGAAATTCGGGCCACCACGCCCTTTTGGTCGCGGCCAATCACGGAAATGACAGCACGGTTGCTACTCATGAGCGCCCCTTCTTAGCAAGCCAGCCAGGGTCCTGAAAACAGTGCCTCCGAGGCCTCCCCTCCCGCAGCCGGCTCACGCCGCCCTCCCGCAACAATCCATCGCCAAAAGCTTAAGAATTTTTCATGCATTTTCTTGTTGAGTTGAGTTTGCGTTTGCTCAGCGCCTCGGGTACTCTGCCGCCTGGTCTAGATTGCCATGTAGGTAACTAGAACCCCTCAGGAGAAGGAGTATCGAACGCGGTATGGACAACAGTTTGGGATCGTTAGCTCTGAAGTTGCAACAAGAGGAGGGCGCTATAGACGAGGACGTAGAACTCGAGCCACCCTTGGAAGTGTTGGAAGAGGAGCCCGAAGCGACAGAGCGGGGGCTGGACCAGGATCTTCCCGAGCATTTCTTTCATGACGTGAGCAACACGCAGTTGCTCTCGCCGGAAGAGGAGCAGGAAATTGCGCGGAAGATCGTGAAATCCCGCAACCGCATTCGCCGACTGCTGAGGCGCTTTCCCCGCCTGGTGTCGGCCGCCTTGCCCGTGCATGGCCGCAGCGTGATCCACCCGAACGAGGACTTCCGAGAACGCGAAACCGTCATGGTGCTCGAGTTCGCCAAAAAACAGCTCAAGTCTCGCCGGCGGGTGGATTTCCCCTACGGCGACCGGCTGAAGATTAAGGAGATGGTCGCCCAGCTGGAGTCAGAATTGGCGGAATACCGTAGGCTGCGTGACCGAATGATTGAAGCAAACCTGCGCCTGGTCATTTCCTTTGCCAAGCGCTACCGGCGGGCCGGAGTGTCGTTCCTCGACATGGTCCAAGAAGGTTCCCTGGGACTAATCCGTGCGGTCGAAAAGTACGATCCGCGCAAGGACGTGAAGTTCGGCACTTACGCAGTGTGGTGGATCTGGCAACAAATCGGCCGTGCCGGCGACATGCACAGCGGGCTTATTCGCACGCCTGTACACTGGAATCAGTTGCGCCGCAAAGTAGGCCGTGAAACGCAGCGATTACAGACAAAGTACGACGGCAAGGTCAGCAAGGAACTCCTGGCACAGGCGAGCGGCGTCGACACGGAACGCTTGGAAACGATGACCCAAAGCTTCCAGTGTGTCTCCATCGATGCTCCCCTCAGTGCAGACGATGATCGGACTCTCGAAGAGCTGCTTGCCAGCGACTCGAAGGATCCCGAGACGGAAGCCGCACAGGGCGATTTGCACGCGCAATTGGAAGCAGCCCTAAGGCAACTTCCTCCCCGCGAGGCTAACATTCTTCGGCTCCGCTTTGGCACCAACGATCAGCAGCCACTGACCTTAGAAGAAGTGGGCCGACTCTACGGAGTTAGCCGCGAACGCATCCGGCAGCTCGAAGCTCGCGCCCTGAAACAACTGCTGCCAATTTGCGAGAGTCAAGGCCTGCGTGCGTACGTTGATTGATGATGGCTCAAAGGGCAGCCTTTCGGGCTGCCCTTTGTTTTTTCAAACACCACGGGGCCTCGCCTCGAACGACGAAAAGGAGTAACGATGAAAAAGACTCTCGCATTGCCGGTCCTTGGTCTCTGCGCGCTGACCGCTTCTTTAGCGCTCGCGGGAGGCCCCGAACTGAAAACGGACGAGCAAAAAGCTCTGTACGCTCTGGGCGCGCTCTTGGCGCAAAACGTGGGCACCTTTCGCCTCACGCCAGCAGAGGTAGAAACAGTCCTTGCCGGTTTCAAAGATGCCAGTACCGGGAAGACCCTAGCCGTCGACCCGGACGCTTATCGGGGGCAGCTACAGCAACTTGCGCAATCTCGGGCCGCGGCTGCGGCCAATGAGGAAAAGGAAAAGTCAAAGGCTTTTCTGGAAAAGATGGCCAAGGAAAAGGGGGCCACTCGTACCGACTCCGGACTGGTCTTTATCGAGATCCAACCCGGTAACGGCCCTGCACCAAAGGCCGAAGACAAAGTCAAGGTGCACTACACCGGAACATTGATCGACGGTACCGTGTTCGACAGTTCAGTTCAGCGGGGCGAACCAGCCACGTTCCCCCTAAACGGCGTGATTCGCTGCTTCAGCGAAGGCCTGCAAAAAATGAAGGTTGGTGGCAAGGCAAAGCTCGTTTGCCCTTCAGACCTTGCCTACGGAGACCGCGGGTCGCCCCCGAAAATCAAACCAGGGGCAACCTTGGTGTTCGAAGTGGAACTATTGGGAGTCGAGCAATAGTTCACCATCTCTCCATTTGCCGAGTACCCTCCTCTCACGCTCGTCCTCTTGCAATTGGACAACGCTTGCGCGGCTCATTGACCATTTTCGGCTCTTCATCGTAAAATTAGTTTGGCTATGGGCGCGAAGCGGGCCTCAAAGGCCGCGCTTCGCACCGAGGCGAGCCAAAGGAGGTCGCGATGAAGTGGCCTTTGACGGAGCGCAAGCGACAGCCCGCTACACTTCCCGCTGCTGTTCTGGCGAGTGTGTTCTTTTTCTTCCCGCTGACCGCCAAGCCTGCGTGCATCGGCGACTGCGACGGAGATGGTGTGGTCACCGTGAATGAAGTGGTCACCCTCGTTCGAGTGCTGCTCGGGCAAACTCCACTCGGGTTATGCGCTGAGGCTGATGTCAACGGAGATGGCGCGATCGACGTCGCGGAAATCGTCAAAGCTGTAAGGTCGCTGCTAGTTGGCTGCGCCGCTCGTTGCGGGAATGGCTTGGTCGAGGAAGACGAAGAATGCGACGATGGCGGCATTTGCCTGGGCACAAGTCAGGCGGGACGCTTTTGTCGCAGCGATAGCGAGTGCCTCACTACTGGTGACGAATGGAAAGGCGTATGCCGAGGGGGCGAAAGACCTTATACCGCATGCAACAGTGACAGCGACTGCCCCCAAGGCCGTTGCGTGGCTTGCTGGACTTTTGGCGGCGACGGCTGTGCAGCAAATTGCACGGAGGAACGGCAACTGCGGCTCGACCTTGAAGCCTCAGACTCCGTCGAGCCCGATATGGGCAGTTACATTGAGATCATTGGGCCGCCGATGATCGTAACCATTCCGCTGAACGGCTCCTTCAATCTTGCGGTAGGTAGGGAACGCAATGGGCGAAAAACCTTCACGGTGCCCGTCGCTTCGGCAGAATTTGCCCCTATATCCATTTCGACTCTCGCTTGCGCTTGTTTCCGCCTTACCGAATACAAGACGTGTGGCGGGGCTGTTTTTGCTCCCGATGGATCGCTCGTCGAACAATGCAATGAAGGCTTCGCCGTGCCTCCGGCAGACTGCCCGGACAGTCGCCCGTGCGTGAGCGTGTTCGGACCGGGCAACGCCGGTTCCGGCGTCGTTGGCTGCGAGGGTTTAGCCCCTGCAAATCTTGACGTGCGAGAGATCTCACCCGATGGCCCGATCCAAACCCGGTATATCGGGGTTGGGAGCGCCGGACCCTCGCTTTTGGCCTTAGGTGCTGCAGTGGGAAGCCATGTTGGCCGGTGTACGGAGCAAAGCTGCACGGAAGCGGATCCTCCAGCCACGCGCGGTGCGCCTTCGGTCAATCTCTTCACCACAGGGCAAGCTTGCGCGCGACGTTGGTTCGAGCTCGACGAGCCAGGTAGCGAACAAATTTGCGTCCAAGGTTCCCCTATTGCTTGCGGCCGGTGGGAGAGCGGGGAACTCGCTGGGCTGCGCTTTTGCACCACCTACTTCCTGTATTCCCAAGTTCCAGGGTTGGTGCGGGCAAAGAGTTGCCTACAGGCAAAGTAGGGAACGCGAATCCGAGACCCTGGATGCGCTGTTCCCTCAAGCGATCCAGGGCCAAACACCAGGCCCCTTCCCGGCAGGCCAACGACATGGCGACGCTACGTGCCACGCCAGGCGCGAATGCTCTCAGAGCTGGCCTGTCCCTCTGCATAGCCATGTTCGGCAGAATCGAGGGGCAATATATAGGGAACGCCGCCGTCGCTTAAGGACGGCACTAGGCGCCACGCACGCTCACGACGCGACCCCTGCCGCTTTCCGCACCTCATCCCGGTTTGCACCTGTAGGGTGCGCTCTCCCAGGATAAAGCCTACGACCCCCTAAGGAAGCGAAGGGCATCTGGCGGAACGAAATGTGCCCGGTCCGCAGAACACGCGTCCCCTTACAGCCGAATCCACCCGGGCCAGGTCTCACCCAGGCATGGTACGACCCGAAAAATCAAAGTTCTTACGAGTGACCAGTGTAAGTGGGCAGCAGTTCCTGAAGTTCCTTCAGTGTGCGAGCGAGGCGGTCCTTTGGGGAAAGCAGCGGCTCCTTGGTCGGCCAAGGGATGCCTAGCTCTGGGTCGTTCCAAGCCAAGCGTAACTCTCCCTCGGGGTCGTAGAAATCCGTGCACTTGTACTCCACCTCTGCCGTGTCGCTTACCACGCAAAAACCATGGGCAAAGCCCGGGGGCACGTAGAGCAAGCGGAAGTTTTCCGCCGACAGGGTGACCGCCGTCCACCGGCGAAACCACGGCGAGCCACGGCGGATATCTACGGCAACGTCCCAAATCTCTCCGAGAATGACTCGAACGAGCTTACCCTGCGGGCGGCGCAACTGGGCATGCAGACCGCGCACGGTACCGCGCACCGAGCGGGAATGGTTATCCTGAACAAAAACGCTCGGTAGCCCGCAGTCGGCGTATTTTTGACCGTGAAACGTTTCCAAGAAAAATCCGCGCTCGTCCCAGTGCACTTCGGGCTCGATGACGACTACCCCGGGTAGTTCCGTCTCCACAACGCGCATAGTCGCCATGTGTCACTGCCTTTTCAGGTTTGCAACTATAGGGCGCATCTTGCTGGCGACTATTCGCAGGCGTAGGATGCTCGCCACCGAGATTCCACGGTCGAGCGTGCCTTTTGCCGCGGTACGCTCCGTGCGGACTCAAAACCGGAAGGAGGTGCGCCATGGCGCGACGTGCTCGCTCGAACGACGTGATCCTTCCCAGTCGCATGCTCCCGTCGGACGCTTTGTTCTGGTACGCAGAGGAAGCCACGCCAGCACTCCGTCCGGTAGTCGGGGGATTGTTCTTTCTTGACCGTGCCCCCCATACGGAAAAACTGGAGCATGCGTTCTTGCGCTGGGTCGAGCGCATCCCGCGACTGCGCCAACGGGTACACGAGGACCCATTACGGATTACCCTGCCGGAATGGAGGGTCGACCCGCATTTTGACCTCCACTACCACCTTCGCCATCTCGAGCTCCCTGCACCAGGTGCACGGAAAGAGCTCTTGGAACTCGTCAGTGCCCTCTTCGCCTCACCTCTGGATCCTGCCCGTCCACTCTGGGAGGCCTACGACATCCGCGGTTTCGAAGGACGGCGAGCGGCCTTACTCGTGAAGGTGCACCACTGCGTCATGGATGGCGTCGGCTCGATGACTGGATTTGACGCATTGACACAAACCAGCCGCAATCAGCCGATCCCGCTCCCCAAATTGCGTCCGGCGGAGCCGCCTGTAGCACCCGTCAGAATCGCGCGCCTCGCTACAGAAACCTTGCGAATGGGCGCCGACAACGTGAAGGCCGGCGCGAGGCTGGTAGCGGAAGCGTTGCGTCACCCTCAAAACGTTGCCGAACAAGTAGCTCGAGCTGCTCGTGGCCTGCGAGGGCTGTTCTCTGACTTAATGGCCCCACCAACGCCCGACCCGCTGGCCCAAAAGGCTACGGGAATTGGCCGTCGCTTGGACGGACTCACGATGTCCCTGCCACGGCTAAGAAAAATGAAAGATGCCCTTGGCGTTACCTTGAACGACCTGATGCTGGCCATCGTTGCCGGAGCTGTTGGGCGGTACTACCGTCACAAAAAGCTCGAAGTCGACGAACTGCACTGCATGGTACCGATGAGCCTGCGTCGCGAGGAAGAACGGCATTTGCTGGGCAACCGTGTGGGCATGTGCAATGTCCTCTTGCCGATTGGCGAGCGCGACCCTCTGCGTCGTCTAATGATGATTCAGGAGCAAACGGCGGCAGCAAAGCGGGACCGTCGCAGTGCAGCTTATCCGTTTCTCATGCGTCTGCTCACGTTTGCCCCGACCTTTGTCATCCGAAGTCTGGCTCAGGTGAGCACCGGGAGGATCAATCTCATCGTAACAAACGTACCGGGTCCACCCGAAGTGCGTTATCTCGCCGGAGCACGCATTGACGCGATTTATCCTTACGCGCCGGTCACCGTTGGCCTACCGTTAGCCATCGCCTTGCTTTCCTACGCCGATACGTATGGCATTGGCATCGACACCAACCCTTCGGCCATCCCCGACCCGGAACTCCTCCATCGCTTCCTGGACGAAGCGGCTCAGGAATTCGATCGGGTGGCCTTTCGCAACCAAGGCGGCCATGCCCAGGCCGCTCGTAGTCAGCGCCTTGGTCCGCGAGCCGGGGGTCAGTCTGCTGGCACAGCCGGGAGACCAGCTAAGGCCATTGCCACTTCTTCCTCTGGGTAGTCGAAGTTTTCGAGCCGTCCGGCTGCATAGTCCATGTACGCCTGCATGTCGAAATGCCCGTGCCCGCAGAGGTTGAACAAGATCGCCCGGCTACGGCCTTCCTCTCGGCATTGCAAAGCTGCCCGCCGGGCCCCTGCGATGGCATGATTCGCCTCCGGTGCTGGTATAATCCCCTCGGCTCGAGCAAACTCCACCCCAGCAGCAAAAGCATCCAACTGCTGAACGGCTTCCGCCTGGATCAACCCTAACGCCAGGACGTGGCTCACCAATGGGGCCATGCCATGGTAGCGAAGCCCTCCGGCATGGATCCCTGGGGGGACAAACGAGCTTCCGAGCGTGTGCATTTTTAACAGCGGCGTACGGTGGGCGGTGTCGCCAAAGTCGTACGTGTACTTGCCTTTGGTCAAGCTCGGACAGGCAGCCGGCTCCACAGCTCGAATCTCTACAGAGCGGCCACCCCGCAGCATCCGACCCAAGTACGGAAACGCAATGCCCGCGAAGTTGGAGCCACCACCCGTGCAGGCAATGACGATGTCTGGTTCCTCTCCTACCAGAGCCAGTTGCTGCATTGCCTCGAGCCCGATCACGGTTTGGTGCAGCAGAACGTGATTCAGCACGCTGCCGAGAGCGTAGTTCGTGTGCGGGTCTTGTGCTGCCACTTCCACCGCCTCGGAAATGGCGATCCCCAGCGAACCGGTACACTCCGGGTCGCGAGCAAGTACCTGTTGACCGGCGTTGGTTCGCATACTTGGGCTCGCCACGACCTCGGCTCCGTAGGTCTCCATCAAGGCCCGCCTGTACGGCTTTTGCTCGTAGCTCACGCGGACCATGAACACCTGGCATTCGAGGCCGAAGAAGTTGCACGCTAACGCGAGTGCCGATCCCCACTGCCCAGCACCAGTTTCCGTAGCCAAACGCCGAATGCCAGCCTGCCGATTGTAAAAGGCCTGTGCCACCGCCGTGTTTGGCTTGTGGGAACCCGCAGGGCTGACGCCCTCGTATTTGTAATAAATTCGCGCCGGAGTCCGTAAAACTTCCTCCCAACGACGAGCTCGATACAGGGGCGTGGGGCGCCAGAGGCGGTAGAGAGAGCGTACGTCCTCAGGAATGGCAATTTCCCGCTCCGTGGTGCCTTCTTGCTCGATCAAAGCCGGGGGAAACAGGGCAGAAAGGTCGCTGGGAGTCACCGGCTTACCGGTAGCTGGATGCAACGCGGGGGGAGGAGGAGACGGCAAATCGGCAACGATGTTGTACCAAGAAGCCGGAAGTTGTTCCTCAGGAAGCAAAATTTTTGTTCTGTCGCTCATGCTCTTGAACAAGCGAATCCTCGCCAGAGGCGCAACCGCCGTTCGAAGGAATCGAGGCAGATGAACCAATAGTGGCTAGGAGATGGCACCCCAGGCTCGAGTTCCATGGAAGTACACTTACCAACCCCTTAGCCTCTCGGCTGCCGAGATAACGCTGACCTCCCACCGAATGGTTCCCACGCCGTCACCACCACGCGTTCCGTTGCAGTTAGCGGCTACTCCTGCCGCGAAAAATTCGACCTCTTGTGAAGTGAGCGGAGCTATCCAGCGAAACTCCCACAGCAGCGCGTACCCGCCGCCGAAAATCCGACCAGCAACCGCCTGTGTATCAGCCTCGTCGAGCACCCCGTCGCCGTTCACATCTCCAGCAATGCACGCGTTGCCGCTCATGCCCGTAAGACGCGAGCGGACATTCTCCACCACATCCGCTGCGCTCACTGCACCGTCCCCGTTAGCATCGGCGCTCCGCGCCGGGGCTACGTGCGTTAGTTCTTGGAAGTCGAGATAAAGGCCAGCCTCCGGAACAAGTTCCCCTGCGGTCGCGGCAATGTTGACGCCTCCCCCCAGCGCACGCGAAGTTGCCGGTCGCATTGCCAGCCGCCAGCTCACCAGTGTTCCCGGTGCCACAGCGCGCGGGCCTTCGACTACTAGAACCGGCGCCTCTTCGTCCCCATGGCACGAATCGGCGCACGTTCCTCCTTGCAAACCAGACACACCGGTGATGCCGTGCTGCTTGGCAAAACATACCGCGGCACACCAGAAGCAAGCAAACGCGATCCAGCAGCCCCACCAGCTAACCTTTTTCTTGTTTGCTGACGTTCCGGGCACGCAACCCAGCACCCTTCAAGGCCTCGCACTTCCCGCCAGGTCCTGCGGCGCAACGCAGCTGCCCGCCACGCAACGACCCGGGCCCACCGTTGGGTCTGGGCAAAGCAACCCATCTGGCGCCACCTCCGAAGTGCAAACACCATCGCGAGAAAAGTCGTAGGTGCAAGCATCGCCGTCGTCGCAAAGAGTCGTCGGGCACTCAGACGAGTCGGGCAAGCAATATGCGCTCACGTCGCTCGGAATCAAGGAACTGCGGTACGCGTCCCCCTGCGGGTCACCGCCCCGGTCGCCAATGCCGGCACCGAAGAAGATCTCTCCATCCAAGACCGTGGTCGCTGACGCCACTGGAGCCAAAGGGGGAAAATTCTTGAGAACCTCCCCCGTGTCGGCATCCCGTGCGTAAACACCCGAAAACAAACTACCCGTAAAGGTCACCTCCGCTGTCGCTGTCGTGGCAGAATACGTGGGTGGCGCCGAGCGATCGGCCCAACGCACCGTACCGTCGTTTGCAGAAAGGCTCCAAGCCGCTGGCCGCTGTGGCCGGTTAAACGATTCGCCAATTGCGGTCGCAAGAAAAATCCTTCCGCCGCCCACAGCAGCGCTTCCAATGATTCCACCAATGGCGCCACCAGGTACCACACGCTGTGTCCAGTAGGGCTCGATCCGCCCGGTTAGTTCGTTGAACCCATCGCGATCCAACACGTAATATGTGCCATCCTTGTTCCCCACGCCGACCACCTCGCGGCGAGCACCACCAAACTCGATGGCAAAAAGATTGGGCACTGCGCCAAACGCTAAATCAGCGTTGTCGACCTCCCGCGGGCGCCAACGCCAAACGGGAGCTCCGTCGAAACTCAAAGCAAAGATTGCCTCTTCGAACGGAGGCATCGGAGGGGGAGGCTCATACGTCGTAGGATCGTCATCCGTGTCGCAGTTGCTCGACGCAGTGAACAAAAGACGTCGCTTTGTATCCACCGCAAACGACGACCATACGTTGCCACATCCCGTCCAGCGCCGGTCAAAATTGCAGCCCGGCCGAGTCGCGAAAAAATCCTCCGGCAATCCAAGTTCTTGGGCGCTGTGAAAACCATCGAACCGACGAATACGATCTCCGGGAAAGGGCCTGCATGTTTGCCCGGTATCTACATCGAAATACCAAACCAGGTGGCCCTCCGTCGCATCCACCGCAAACACACCCCCTTTGCCTGGAGTGCGGTCGTTCACATCCATGCCGAAGACGACCAGGTTCTCCACGACCGCGGGCGACGATTCCACCTGGTTCCTTTCCTCCCGCGGCCCGCAGGTGGTGCAGCCCGTCCCTGCATCGAAAGCCCACCGAAGTTCGCCGGTTGCGGCAGCAAGGCAGTACATGGTCATTCCGCCGCCAACGTACACGCGCTCTTCTCCGGCCACTCGTGCTACCGTCGGTGAGGATGCTTGCGGATAGTGAGCACCGGGGTGTGGCTTCATCTTGAACGACCACAACCGTGACCCATTGCTCGCTCGCAGCGCGTACAAATGGCCATCCCACGAGGGTACGAACACGACTTTAATCTTCCCTTCCCCGGGAACGTTGACCCAAGCCACCGATGGAGAAGCGGTCACCACTGCCCCCGTGCGGTATCGCCATTTGAGCCTCATGCTCGCGACGTTTTGTCGGGTAATCCGAGTTTCCCCTGCAGCATAAAAGGAGCGCTCAAGTCCCCCACCATACATCGGCCACCCTTCGAGCAGACTGGCCGTAGCGCGGCTTGCTTCTGCTCCGGTCGGTTCGCCGTCGCTACCGCAGCCGAAGAGCCAAGCAGCCCCAACCGCCACGCCGAAATACATCAAGCGCTCGACCAAACGCACGCACCACGCCGCTACCTTATCGCTCGACTCTGGTCAATATGAGCGCTCGGCATCGCTTGCTATTGCACTCGGCACGATAACTCTGTGAGCCGGCGCCTCTGCCCACTCGGTGCCTTGGACCGGTGTCGACCGTGATCCGTCACTTTCTCCGTGCGGACGTCTCCAGCCGTTGCCTCGCTGTCATGGCTCGCCACGCCCTCGGGCCGCTACACTCGAAACACGAGACGAACCTAGTCGAGACGGCGTTGGCCACATAACGCACCATTTGCGGCAAGCGTCTGAAAAAGGCTTGCTCGGTATGGGCTGCCCGTGCAACCCATGCGTGGCACAAAACGCAGTGAGGAGATCGCTGCTAGGGCTCTCGAACAGTCGCGCATAGGACCAGATCATTCGTTCCCCAAAAAGGTTGCAATCTCCCAAGAACGAAGGAAAAGCCCCGTGCGTTTTGTGCTTACATTAGCACAACGATCTTCTTGACCATTTGCAGAGAAATCAGGTAGGCGGAGGCTACCTCGTGAGCGGTTGCAGTGGGGCAGCGGCCATGTTGGGCGGCGAGGCAACTCCGGCTGAACGACAACGGAGTTGCCTTTGCCGCCAGCGCATACGGGCGAAACGTACTAGGAGCGAAAGAGTCCAGACGGCACAAGAGAAGGTTAGCCCGCGTAAAACAGCGCGAGCAGGCAAAACCAGATAGTATCGACAAAGTACCAATACAGCCGTAGACCGCGGGTCCACCGGCGGAGTTTTTCCCTATCGCGGCGAGCCAGCATCCAAGCGCAGAATCCTGCTAAGAAAACTCCCGCTAACACATGCGCTGCATGGAGACCCGTCAACAAATAATACGCGGCCCAAAACACTCCGCAGTCGGGCCTCAGCTCGTTTTTCCAGTGCTCCACATAGTCCGACACTTTCACCACGAGAAACGCACTTCCCACCACACTCACGACTATCAGCGGCCAACGTCGAGCTACGGCCCCGCGTAGTGCCCACCCGAAGCTGACGGTCGCACCTAGCAGGCACGCCGTCGCAAGAATCGCCGTGGTCGAAGACAAGTGACCGGCGCCCTCGATCCAATTGGTACTCCCCCAACGCAAGAACAACACGGCAAGGATAAGCCCACCAAACAGTGCGACTTCCGAGCCCAAGAACCAGTAAACTCCAACGAGCCCGCAACGGCTCTCGTGCACCTGGGTCATTCGCTCTACCCCGCCCACTGCCACCTCATCAGTCCACCCATTGGGGGAGTGGTTCACGCCCTCCCTCGCGATCGATGTAACGGTAAGGTTCGCGCAGTACGCACACCGTCTCCGGAAAGTTCGCTGGAATCGGTGGGGACGCCGTGGCCCACTCCAACGTCGTACCACCCCACGGGTTGGAAGTTGCCTTCTCCCCTCGCACGAGGGAACGAATCACATTCCATACGACGAACCCTTGGGAAAGGAGCAGCACAACGGCAGCCACCGTCGCCACTTGGTGCAGGAACATACCCGAGCGGAGGAAGTCGTAGTACGAAGGGTCATACACGCGCCGCATATGACCATGCACGCCTAAGACAAAAAGCGGGAGAAAAACCATTTGAAAAGCGACGAACGTCAACCAGAAGTGCCACCTACCCAAACGCTCGTCGAGCATGCGCCCGCTCATTTTCGGGAACCAGTAGTAAAGCCCAGCAAAACCACCGAGCACCACAGCGGGGAACAACGTATAGTGAAAGTGAGCAACCACGAAGTACGTATCGTGCAAGTACATGTCCACCGCAGGGGCACCAAGAAACACCCCGGTAATGCCTCCGACAAGGAAAGTGGCCAAGCCCCCAAACGCAAACCACATCGCCGTAGCCGGGTGGAGGCTCGCTCTCCGCAAGGTCGCGATCAATGCGAAAACCACCACTGCAAAGGGTACGGAAATGATGATCGTGGTCACGCTGAACGGCAGCGCGAGGCGGACGCTCATCCCGCTAACGAACATATGATGCGCCCACACAACAAAACTCAGTGCAGCACTGACCCACAACGCCACCACAATCAATGACGCGGCCGCCACTGGCCGGCGCGAGAAGGTCGGGAAAACTTCCAAGAAAATGCCTAATGCCGGCAGCAAGATCACGTACACCTCGGGGTGGCCGAAGAACCAAAACAAATGTTGCCATAGCAAAGGACTACCCCCCCGCTCGGCGACAAAAAACGCCGACCCAAGGTGTCGGTCACTCAGCAACATCAAAATCGCACCCATCAGCGGCCCTGCCGAAAACAGGAACAAAACAGCGGCAACCACTTGTGTCCACACGAACAAAGGTAGCCGTCGCAACGTGAGCCCTGGTGCCCGCAAGTTCAAGGCAGTTGTCAACACGTTGATCCCGCTCATCAGCACAGCAGCGAAGTCCACGAACACCGCGGCCAACCACAGATCGAACCCCCGAGTTACGCCCGTAAAGGTGGGGTCGGCCGAAAGCGGTACGTAGTTCGTCCATCCGGCAGCCGCCGGGCCTTCCTCGACGAAGAAAGAGGCTAGGAGCAGCACGCAGGCAAAGGCAAGGGTCCAGACCGACACCATATTTAGGCGGGGAAACGCCATATCCCCGGCGCCAACCATCAACGGCACGAGGTAATTGCCAAAGGCACCGAGCAATAACGGCATGGCCACGAAAAACATCATGATCGTGCCATGCATCGTGAGCCACGCGTTGTAAGGACCCGGATCAACGACTCCGTACAACGGCGCAGCCGTCCCCGGAAATGCAAGCTGCCAGCGCATCACATAGGCGGCAAACGCCCCGAGCAAGGCCATCCCCACACTGATTCCTAAGTACTGGAGGCCGATGACTTTGTGATCGGTCGAGAACACCCACGAGCGCCAGAACCCTCGCCGCTCGACCGGCCGCCTCGAGGCACCAGGCGCCGCAGAATCCAACGAGAATTTCAACTTTCTCTCCACCGGCTCACCCTTGCCCCGATAACCTTCACCTGCCACCCCGCCCCAACCCACCATCGGTCAGGGCGTTCCCACTCGCGAGCCAATGACGATAACTCTCCTCATCGTGCACGATGAGTTCGCCACCCATCCGGTAGTGCGCAAACCCACACAACTCGGCGCAGGCAATGGGGAAGCGACCCACCTGCGTGGGTACAAACCAGCGGCGGATCTCGACGCCAGGCAACACGTCCTGCTTGAGTCGTGCCGTGGGCAGGAAGAAGCTGTGAATCACGTCGCGTGACCGGAGCCTGAGTTCCACAGGCCGCCCGAGCGGCACATGCAATTCGTTTTGCACCTCCAGGTCGTCTTCTGTGTCCAAGCGACCGTCTGCTCCAGCATGGCGGATCTCCCACACGAACTGTCGTGCCTCCACTCGCACCGCTAGGGCGTTTTCCGGCGGCTCCGAGACCATGCGTCTCCAGATGGGATGGCCGTAGGCTTCGATCACAAGGTCACAAACAAGCACCGCAAGCCCCAAACTAACAATGCTCCAATTCTCTCTTTGGGGTTCACCTGACACTTCTCCGAGAGGGTGGCGCTGGCGTCTAGCCCGCCAAAGTAAAAACCACATAGCTACCTGGCAAAGCACGAACCATGCACCGACCGTGATGGCGATCAAAAGAAACAAACCATCGACCTCTTCGGCAAAGCTCGACGAGGCCTGGGGCCACCACCCGCTACCCATGCTTTCCAGGTGAAAGCCATCCATCCAAGTTCGCCACACTGGCAGAGGGCGTGCTGCGGTTCAATCCACCCTGTCGCCCCTTGCGGTTCAGGGAGCAACAGAGTAACCGGAGCTCGTGGTCACGGTTGGCCGTTTCGAACGGATTCTTCTGCCTGTAGATTTCTCGTCGGACTGCGACGTGGTAGCGCATCATGCCGCATGGTTTGCCACCACCGCCGGCGGAACAGTGCATCTCGTGCACGTCATCGTGAACCCGCTCGACGACCTCTACCAAACCCACGCCCTGCCACCGCTGCAGGTTGTCGATGCGGCCGAGGCCAAGGCTTTTAGCTTACTGCGTGCTGTGGCCGAGCGCTGCTTGCCGGCAACGGTGACGCGCGTTCTACACGTTCGTCACGGCGACGCGTACGAGAAGATTCGTGCTGTGGCACAGGAGATCGAGCCTGACTTGATCGTACTTTCGACGCACGGACGTGGCGGGATCGCCCACCTTCTCATTGGCAGCGTGGCCGAGAAAATCGTGCGGCACACTCCTTGCCCGGTTTTTATCGTACCGCGGCAGCGGTGACGCTGTGGCGGACCGGTAAGCCCGATCCGCCACAGCAGGAACAGGCGCTCGTTATCGAACCGCAAGCCGCCGGCGGTATCGGAGCAGCGCCCCGACGCCCAGCAGAGTAAGCGCAGCAACCAGGGCTCCAGTCCACGGACCCCGACCCACAGGCACCGGCGTCGAGCAGCGCGTGCTCGTGGCGCAGCTCGGGTCGGCACAGTCAACGAGGCTATCTCCGTCGTTGTCGAAGCCGTCGCTGCAAGCAAAGTCACCAGCCTCATTTTCGAACTGCGAGAACGTCGGCGTCACGGTGGGCGTATTGGTTGGGGTTCGGGTGTTCGTCGGCGTGCGTGTCGGCGTCCACGTCGGGGTCGGTGTCGGGGTGAACGTCGGTGTGAAGGTCGGTGTGTTGGTCGGAGTGCTCGTCGGCGTGCGAGTCGGGGTCACAGTAGGCGTATTCGTGGGCGTCGGCGTTAGGGTCGGCGTGGCCGTGGATGTCGGGGTAAATGTGAACGTTGGCGTCGGTGTTTCCGTTGGTGTGCTCGTGGGGGTATGCGTGGGTGTTGCCGTCGGGGTCGGCGTGTTCGTCGGTGTCTGGGTCGGAGTGTCCGTCGGAGTCTGAGTCGGAGTGTGGGTCGGCGTTCCCGTCGGTGTGTCCGTCGGTGTGTGTGTCGCAGTCTGGGTCGGAGTGTCCGTCGGGGTCTGAGTCGGAGTGTGAGTCGGTGTTGCCGTCGGCGTGTCTGTCGGCGTGTGTGTCGGAGTCTGGGTCGG
>FMJZ01000851.1_pt1 | contig 67457 bp, 61 predicted proteins | sample 1987881 | NCBI WGS metagenome assembly FMJZ01 (sample SAMEA4378227, study PRJEB15110) | soil metagenome | biome: soil; feature: Field; material: Soil | place: India | collected 2015-03-11 | depth 0 m
TCCCGCGCCGTCACAATGCCGACGCTGTGGGTGGGGAAAATCTCGTGGATGGGCGGCCAGGAAAGGTAGGCCTGCACGTCTGGGGTGGCGCGGGGGATAAAGAAGTAGTAGGGGGATCGGGTCGTGATGGGCTGGTAGCCCGCCGTCTCCAGGGTATGGGTCTCCAGCCATATGTATCCCTGCGATTACGGGTTTGCCCATCGTCGCCTTGGGGTGGGGCGTCATCCATTGTTCTTGCCTCTACTTCTCTCCATCGTTTGTCACGTTGCGCTCAACCCATTATAGCAGGCCGGCCATCCAAGACGCACGCGCCTAGGGGTTCTGCCCGTCCTGGGGACCAGCATATATTTGCACTTGCGCCGTTGAACGCCGAAAGATCCTCGCCTCCTCACATCGCTTCCGGCGCGTCGATCGAGAGGAGGTGGAGGGCATTGGCGAGCGTCTGCTTGGTCGCCGCGACCAAACGCAAACGGGAGGCGCGGATGGTTTCATCTCCGGCTTGCAAAACGGGATTGGCGTGATAGAAGCTGTGAAAGGCGTTTGCCAGGTCAAAGGCGTAGTTGGCGATGACCAACGGCCGGTATTCGCGCGCGGCTTGTTCCACTGCGGCCGGGAAGCGCGCCATAAGTTCGATCAACCGAATCTCCTGAGGCGTCAGCTCATAGTCGAAGGAAGCAGGGGGTAGTTCGTAACCGCCGGCAGGCAAGCGGGGCAGGCCGGCCTTGCGCAGGATACTGTTTGCCCGCACATGGGCGTTTTGGATGTAGGGGCCGGTATGCCCCTCGAAGTTCAACGCTGCGTCCATGTCGAAAACGGTATCGCGGTTGTTGTCCACCGCTAGCAGGGCGTATTTCAGCGCGCCCAGGCCGATCTGCCGCGCTACCGCGTGACGCTCCTCCGGAGGCATTTCCGGAGTCCGCTCGCCCATGGCTGCCAGCGCGCGACGTTCGGCCTCGTCTGCCACCTCCTTGAACAAGACTACCCGCCCGCGGCGCGCCGACATTGCTCCTTCTGGCAGGCTGACGAATCCATACCCCAGATGGTAGCACTTTTCTGCCTGTGGGTATCCCATTAACCGCAGAATGGCAAAGGCCTGCTGCAAGTGCAGGCTCTGACGCACGTCCACCACGTAGATCGAGCGATCAATGCCGTAGTTCTCGAACTTGATTTTCGCCAGCGCCAGATCCTTCGTTAGATACAAAGTAGTGCCGTCGTTCCGCAGGATGACATTGGCGCGATAGGTTTCCTTTTGAAGGCCGAGTTTTTCGTCAATTTTGACGATGACCGCGCCGCCCTGTGGGCGTTCATCGTCCGCGATGCCGCGCGCGATGAGTTCTTCCACGATGGCCTTGGCCGGTTCATCCATCTCGCTCTCAAAGAACCAGATATCGATGTGAATATCCAACATCCGCAGGATGTCGCGCAATTCCTCCAGGCTCCACTCGCGCGTCATCCACCACAATTGACGCACCTCGGGATCGCCGGCATCCCAGCGGCGGTATAGGTCGCGGCGTTCGGCCTCCCAGGTTTCACGGCGAGTCCGCTCCTCCTCGGTTTCCTTGTCCTTTGGCTCCAGCAAGGCTGTGGCTTCCACGTACAATTTCAGCAGCCATTGGCCGCGCTCATGCACCCCTTGAGGTTCTTGGCCGCGATAAAACTTATTGTACATCCACAAAACGGTGATGACTCCTAGCCCGATGTCGCCGGGATAGGAGGCGCGAATCGTCTCAAAGCCGGCGAATTGAATGATGCGCGCCAGGGACTCGCCCAAAATGGCATTGCGCGCGTGGCCGATATGGAACGAATGATGGGTATTCGGCTGGGTGTACTCGATCATCACGCGCTCTGCCTTGCGTTCGCCGCGGCCGAAGTCGGCTTTCCGGGTCAGGACGGTATCCACCACGCGGCGGGCATAGGCGGCAGTCGAGAAGTAGATGTTGAGATAGCCGCGCACCGCCTCAACGCGATGGATGGCCGGCGCCTGGTCTGGCGACTCCTTCAACCAGGTCAATAGGGCGTCTCTGACTCCTTCCGCGATCTGTTGAGCGCGTTGCGGCACAGGGACCGCGTGCTCCGGCGCGGCGCGCACATCTGCCGCCGCGATGGCAAAGAAGGACGTGGACATCCCCCACTCGCCTTTGAAGGGAATCGGCTTCCATTCCAGCGAGGGACAAGGGATGCCGTATAACGTACAGTACGCCCGTATTTGCGCTTCGAGGCACTCTTGTTCGCGTTGGAACATACCATCACCTGGGAGGGATTATATCCTGTCTGATCCAAAAATGGGAGCGTCTCTGACAAGACGCTCCCATCACCAATACATCATCGCCAACGCGGTCAGACCGCATTGCCGGCGTCGCCTGGTTCCTCTAGGTCATGTCTCCAGAAAAAGAATAGCACTTACTGCATTCAGGCGTGCTGGGAGGAGGCGACTTTCAACGCGGCAAGGCGTTTCATGAGGCGACTTTTGCGTCGTGCAGCGTTGTTTCTGTGGATGACGCCTTTTTCGGCGGCCTTATCTAAGGCGCGCACGGCCTGAATCAACGCCTCCTCGGCGGACGGCAGGTTGTTGCTGGCCAGCGCGGCGCGTACGCGTTTGACCGCCGTGCGCGCTCGCCCGCGAAACACACGGTTGCGTAAACGGCGTTTCTCGTTCTGACGGTTCCGTTTGATTTGGGATTTGATGTTTGCCAACCTAACCTCCAAGCAAGCAGACTACACGGGCGGCTATTGTACTTGATAGGAGAGATTCTGTCTAGAGGCGCTAAGGGACGCTCTCAGCGCAGGAAGAACCAGAAAACGAGGTAATAGCCGATGGCCGCGGCCCACAACCAGCCGTCTATACGGTCGAAGAAGCCGCCATGACCGGGAATGAGGTTGCTCGAATCCTTTAGGCCGGCCTGACGTTTGAACATACTCTCTCCCAGATCGCCCAGAGTGACCAGGATAGAAAGAATCAGCCCGATTGCTCCTCCTTGCCACCAGGCAACGTTCAGCAGGGCGAAATGTCTCATAAACCAAGCGAGTCCTGCGCCGGCCAACGTCCCGGCCAAGACCCCTGCCCAATACCCCTCCCATGTTTTTCTGGGACTGAGGCGAGGAGCAAGCGGCGTTTTACCCCATCTTCTGCCCACAAAGTAGGCCACGCTATCCGAAATCCAGACCGATGGCAGGATAAGCAAAAACCACCACAGGCCGTCGGGTAGGAAACGCAGCTCAATCAGGTACGCGCCGATCCAACCAAAGTAGACAATGCCGCCAAGGGTAAGAGCAAAATCGGTGGCTGCCGATGGGTAGCCCCGCTCGTAGGTACAAAGATGCCAGGTCATGGCAACCAGCGCCAACGCCGTCAACGCCGGGGCGGCATACGAGGGGAAATAAACTCGTGTGCCGAGCAGGAGCCACGTGCCGCCGACAATTAGCGGCATTGCCGGCCTGAACGCCATGCCCCGGAACATGCCGCTGTATTCCCAAGCCGCCAGACTCACGCACACGGCGATGACAAAAAAATAAACATATCCGCCCAGCCAAACTGCCGGCGCGCCTAGAGCCGCCAGGAGAAATGCGGCGAGGATGCGTTCAGCGAGCATGATTGGCCGGCCTCTCTCCTGCTTCGGAAAGTCGCCCAAAGCGGCGGTCGCGCTGGGCATAGGCTTCCAAGGCCTTGCGGAATTCCTCTTTATCGAAATCCGGCCAGTATGTTGGCGTCACATACCACTCCGAGTAGGCGGCTTGCCAGATGAGGAAATTGGAAATGCGCAGTTCACCCGAAGTGCGGATGATCAGATCTGGATCGGGTACGCCGGCGGTGAACAGGTATTGACTGACCAGTTCGTCGTTCACGGCAGAAGCCGGGATTCCATCCTCGATCATGCGGCGAATTCCGCATACGATCTCATCCCGGCCGCCATAATTGAACGCCACATTCAGAATCAAACGGTCGTTGTTCTTCGTCAGCTCGATAGCTTGAAGCACTTTCTGTTGCAATTGGGGGGCAAGGCGCTCCAGTCGCCCAATATGACGGAGCTGCACCCCTTCTTTGTGGAGTTCGCCCAGTTCACGGTCAATGACGTCTTCCAAGATTTGTAATAGACCCTCCACCTCCTCGCGCGGGCGGCCCCAGTTCTCGGTCGAGAATGCATAAATGGTCAAATACTTGATCCCGAATTCAACGCAGGCCGTGATGATGCGCCGCAGGTTTTCGGTTCCGGCGCGATGCCCTGCCAGCCGGGGCAGGCCACGCTGAAGCGCCCAACGGCCGTTGCCGTCCATGATGATCGCCACATGGCGGGGGAGGTTGTTCGAAAGTGTCGGCTTTTTCTGCATACCAGGCCTACACTTCCATAATTTCCCGTTCTTTCTTTTGCCCAAGGCGATTAACTTCCTCAATATATTTATCGGTCAATTTCTGCAGTTCTTCCTCGCCGCGTTTCAAATCGTCCTCAGAAATCAACTTTTCTCTCTCGCTCTCGCGCATATCGTTGTGCGAATCGCGACGGATATTGCGGATCGCAACGCGACAGTCTTCCAGGCGCTTATGGAGGACTTTGACTAAGTCGCGACGGCGCTCTTCGGTAAGCGGCGGCAAGACCAAACGAATCTGCCGGCCGTCGTTGTTTGGGGTCAGCCCCAGTTCCGATGCCAAAATCGTCCGTTCGATGATTTTCAAAGCGGCGAGGTCAAAGGGTTTAATCAGCAGCGTGCGCGGGTCTGGGACGCTGATTGTTGCCAGCTGCATGAGGGGAGTGGGAGAGCCATAGTAATCGATCGGCAGTTTTTCAACCAGGGCTGGCGAGGCGCGCCCGGTGCGAAGAGTGGCCAGGTCTTCTTCCAAAGCCCGAATAGCCGCCCGCATACGATGTTCCGCATCTTTGAGAATGTCTTTGATCACAGCAACCTCCTGGAATACATCGAGAGTAGAAAACGAGGTTAATCCGGTTTGGAAGGAACGGTGAATGCCACTGTGATTTCAGGCCGTTACCAGGGTGCCGACTTGCTCGCCGCGCAGCGCCCTTTCCAGAGCAGTGGCATCCCACAGGTTGAGAACCAGAATAGGCAGGTTGTTGTCCATGCAGAGTGAGATGGCCGTGCTGTCCATAACTTCCAAGCGACGGTTGAGCAATTCGATGTATCTTAAGTGCTCGAACTTCTGCGCGCGGGCATTCTTTGCCGGATCCGAGTCGTAGATGCCGTCTACCTTGGTGGCCTTGATGAGCACATCCGCGCCGACCTCGACCGCGCGCAGGGCGGCGGCCGTATCCGTAGAGAAGAAGGGGTTACCGGTGCCCGCGCCAAAGATCACCACCCGGCCTTTTTCGAGATGACGGATGGCGCGGCGGCGGATGTAAGGTTCGGCGACCGCGCGCATCTCCACTGCGGATTGCACGCGGCAATATACGCCGGCGCGTTCGAGAGCATCCATCAGGGCCAGCGCATTCATGACTGTTGCCAACATCCCCATATAGTCTGCTGTGGTGCGGTCCATGCCGCGTTCCAGTCCTTGTCGCCCGCGCCAGAGATTGCCGGCGCCGATGACAATAGCGATTTCCACACCCATGGTATGGACTTGTTTGACGCGTTCTGCGATGGCTTCCGCTTGGAGAGGATCAATGCCAAAACCGTCTTCTCCTGCCAGCGATTCACCGCTCAGCTTAAGAAGAATTCGTTTGAATTTCAATTTGGCCATGATGTTCCTCGCTTGAATTATACTGGCAGCTTGTCCGACTGACAAAGCGATTCTTGGAAGCGGTCTGCTGGCCCTCCCCTTAATGGCCTATCCGGCTTACGTCCACGGGCATACCTTGTTGGCGCAGCGAGGCCAGGGCGGCGAATGTGGCGCGCGTCACGCCGAAGAGGTGATCGTAAGGAATTGGAGGCTTCAGGTCGGTGGTCAACGCGTGCAGGAAAGCGACCCACTCGGCGCGCCAGCCTTTATCCTGACGACAGCGCACCCGTTGCCGCCGACCGTCGCGAATCATCGTCAGGGCGCGAAAGTCGTCCAACACGGCCACCCGTCCCTCGCAGAAGACCTCCAAACGTTCTTTCGAGAACGACCGATCGCCGTTTGCCAGATAGTCCACCACGCCCAAGGAACCTTCCGCGAAGGTAAGGGCGATCGAGAAGTTATCTTGGTGGTATTTGCCATCATCAGGCAACGCGTGGGCGCAGACGCGCGCCGGCGGCGCGCCGACCAGAAAGGTGAGGAAATCAATGAAATGGCAGGCCTCGCCAATGAGGCGTCCTCCACCTTGCCGGCTATCGTGAAGCCAGTGCGAGCGAGGCAAATAGCCGGCGTTGACGCGGTAATGGGCGAACAGCGGTTCGTGGCGGGGAGTGAGGAATTCCGCCAGACGTTGTGCGAGCGGGGCGAAACGACGGTTGAACCCAACGACGAGAAGCAGATTGGGGTGATTGCGCAGGGTTTCCTCGACCTGTTGCAGTTGCTGCTCGTTCAGCGCCAGTGGTTTTTCCACGAAAACGTGTTTCCCGGCCTGCAAGGCGCGCACGACAAGCTCCGCGTGCGAATCGTGGCGCGTAAGGATAGCGACTGTGTTCACGCGCGGATCGCGCAGAATTTGCTCCGCTTCGGAGCAGGCGAAAGCGAAGCGAAACTTTCGCGCCGCGTGTTGTGCGTGCAATCCGCCTGCCGAGGCAATGCCTGCGCGTTCCAAGCCTTTTATGTCCGCGATTGCCGGCAGTAAGGTGGATTGTGCAAATAAGCCGGCGCCGATCACGCCAAGAGAAAGCCGAGAGGCGGGCTGGAGGCTAGAGGCAGGAACGCTGTTCTCGCTTTCGCGCGTCGGTATCTTTTCTCGCAGCTCGGCGGCGCTTTCCTGCGCTCCTGGATAGGTGAGCACAATGCCTAGAAATTCTTCCCCCGTCTTTCCGGCAAGGAGTTCATATGCCTGCGGCGCCTGGTCAATGGGGAAACGGTGCGTGATAAGCGGATGCACCCGCAAGCGGCCATCGGTCAGAAGCGTTACAACTGCCTGCAAATTGCGCCCTTCCGTCCAGCGCACATAGCCGATGGGATAGTCATGTCCTTGCTCCTCATAGGAGGGATCGTATCGGCCTGGGCCATAGGAGCGCGAGTTGAGGAAGATAAGTTCTTTTTCGTAGTAAAGTTTACGCGGCAGGGTTAAGCCAACGGCGCCGATTGCGATGACGCGCGCCCGGTCGCGGGCGATCCGACCGGCCAGTTCTACCGGATCGCCGGAAGGAGTGTCGGCGCAGATCAAAACAACGTCGCAGCCGCGCGAGGCGGTAAACGCTTGAGCGGCATCTTCCGCCTGATCGCGGGAGCAGGCGGAGATTCCAAGGGAAGACGCCAACGCGACCCGATGAGGGTTGACGTCCACGCCCAGGACGCGGCATCCCGCAGCCAGAGCAATTTGCGCTGTGAGGAGCCCCAGTAATCCCATGCCGATCACCGCGACATCCTCGCCAAGTTGCGCCTGGCCGAGACGGAAGCCGTGCATGGCAATCGCGCCCAGCGTGGTAAATGCTGCCGATTCGAAATCTACCGAGTCGGGCAGGGGGGTCAGCAGATTGCGAGGAACAACATTGTACTCCGCGTGCACAGCGTAGCCGCCGCCGGCGCAGGCCACGCGTTGCCCCACGCGAAACCCTTCCATTTTCTCTCCGAGCGCGACGATTACTCCCGCCGAGGAGTAACCGAGCGGCATTGGCTGGTTGAGACGCTGGAAGGCGGCCTGCACGGCGGTTAGGACGCCCTCGCGTTTCATCTTATCAACGACCTGACGAACGAGGTCGGGGCGAGAGCGTGCTTTGCCGAGGAGCGATTTTTCCGCGAACTCGACAACCATGCGCTCGGTGCCTGCCGAAACAAGCGAGGCGGCCACGCGCACGAGCGCCTGTCCGCAGCGAGGAGATGGGATCGGCACTTCCTCTATGGTTGTCTTGCCTGTTTTTATGTTTTGAACGAGTTGTTTCATGCGTTTTGCTCTTCTTGTACTGCTATAGTGTACACCTGGCGTCGTTCCCAACCCGCCTCACGCGCCAAGCGGGTCGCCAGGCGGGGCAAACTTTCCCCCACGCGCAAACCGGCGCGGATCGCCTCACGCAGGGCGTCCTCCGTCCAAGGTTGTACGACCTTTCCCGGACAACCTGCCACGACGAGCGTGAACTCGCCGCGCGGGGTGTTTTCCGCGAAGGACGTTGCTGCGCTGCTCAACACGCCGCGCCAGAGTTCCTCGTGGACTTTCGTCAGTTCACGCGCAACTGCTACGGGCCGGTCGCCGAGCGTCTTGAGCAAATCTTGTAGTGTGGCCAGCAGGCGATGCGGCGCTTCCAGAAAGATCAGTGTATAGGGCAGGTCCGCGATCTGCTGCAAACGGGCGCGCCGTGCTGCAGGCTGGCGGGGCAGATAGCCTAGATACAGGAAAGCCTCTGTTGGCAAGCCGGAAGCGACCAAGGCCGCAATTGGCGCACAGGGGCCGGGAATAGGGCTGACGCGATGACCAGCTTCCAGCGCCGCGCGCACAAGTTCATACCCCGGATCGTTGAGGGCCGGCGTGCCGGCGTCTGAGACGAGCGCCACATCTCCCTCGGCAAGCGCGGCCAGGATCGCCGCTTGCTTGGAACGTTTATTGTGTTCGTAGTAACTGGTCAGCGGTGTGTGGATAGCGAAATGCGCGAGCAATCGGCGGGTAACGCGCGTGTCTTCCGCCGCGATCAGACGCGCCTCGCGCAAGATGCGCACGGCGCGGGGACTCATGTCCTCCAGATTGCCAATCGGCGTAGCCACCAGATAGAGTGTGGCCACAGTCCTCCCAGCCTCTCATCCTCGATGGTGATCGGTGAGTAGTTGCCTCAGCGCGTCCAGCGCCGCCTGTGGTTGTACGAAGTGAACGACGTGCATTCCGATTGCGCGGGCCGCGTCGATGTTTTCCGCAAAATCATCCACGAAAACAGCCTCCTGTGGAGCGACGTGGAGGCGTTCCAGCGCGAGATGGTAGATGCGCGGGTCGGGCTTCATCACGCCGACCTCGGCGGAGATGACGATTTCGTCAAAGGCGTCGGCGATCTGCTGGCGCACAAGGAAATCGCGTAAATCAGACCAGGCGTTACTGATAAGCGCGGTGCGATAGACGGGGCGCAAGGAACGAAGGAAGTCCACCAATTCTCTGTCTAGGATATCGCCCTGAAAGAATTCGGCGGCAAAAGTTTCGGCATCCTGAAGGGATAGCTTGAGTTCTTGCATCGCCTGTATCCAATGTTGCTCTGCGCCGACTTGCCCCAGACTGGCCAGCCGCGCGCTCTCGGAATCGAAGATCGCATGGAAAAGGGTCTTGAGCGGCAGGCCAAGCCGTTCAGCCAGGCGCTGACGCGGCAGTGGGTCAACCGTGCGCATGATGACGCCGCCAAAGTCAAAACAAACTGCGCGGATGGCCGGTTCTGTCATGGTTTATTCTGTCCTCCCTCGCTCCCGGTAATTTCTTCGATTTCCTTGCGCCAGTTCGGATAAGCCCGCTCGAGGCGGAGACGATCCACTGCGTTCGCGCGGCGACATTTCGGACAATACGCGTCGTAGTGATGTAATCCCTCCGCCTCCATGCGCTGGAGAGTGGTCAGGTCCGCCAGACGCGAGGTGGTAAATGCCGTTTGACAATAGGAACAGCGCAGTTGCATAGAAACTCCTTTTCCCAAAACTACCGTGATTGTACCCGAAATTGAAGCGGTTGGCGAAATTCATCGGCGTGCCCGAGTTGTCCGCGGTACGGCTTCTGTTGCGCAATTTCCGGGAGTGACGCGACAATCGTTGCGTGGACGCGCGAACTCGCGTGACTACGGAAAGCGGATAGAAACTTCCACAGCAGGCGCGAGGCGCATGGTTGCGCTTCTCGTTACTTTTCTGTCATGTCTTCCAGGCGCTTAAATTGACCGGTATACAGCTCGGCGTAGAACCCGCCTCGCGCCAGCAATTCTTCATGCCGACCTTGCTCCACAATATCGCCATCCTTCATCACCAGGATCAGGTCGGCATCGCGGATCGTGGAGAGACGGTGGGCGATGATGAAAGCCGTGCGGTCTTTTAACAATGTCTTCATGGCTTGCTGGATGAGTATTTCTGTGTGGGTGTCCACCGAACTGGTGGCCTCGTCCAGGATGAGGATGTCGGGATCGGCTAACAAGGCGCGAGCGATGGTCAATAATTGCTTCTGGCCTTCGGAAATGTTCGTGGTCTCCTCGTTCAGCGTAAAGCGGTAACCGCCCGGCAGGGCGCGGATGAAATAGTCCACGTGCGCCGCGCGGGCCGCGGCGATTACCTCTTCTTCGCTGGCGTCGGCGCGGCCATAGCGAATATTTTCGAGAATCGTATCGTTGAAGAGCCAGGTATCCTGCAAAACCATGGCCAAGAAACGGCGCAAGTCTTTCCGCCGGAACCGACGGATATCGTTGCCGTCAATCAAAATGGCGCCGTCGTTGATGTCATAGAAACGCATCAACAGTTTGACCATGGTTGTCTTGCCGGCGCCGGTCGGCCCAACAATAGCCGCTTTTTGGCCGGGACGAATGTGTGCTGAAAAATCCCGAATGATGATTTTCTCTGGCGAATAGCCAAAGCGCACATGGCGGAATTCCACTTCGCCGCGCACCGTCGGGAGCGTGATGGGTTCCGCGGGATCAGGGGTTTCCTCCTCTTCATTCAAGAACTCAAAGACACGCTCGGCCGCGGCCGCCGTTTGTTGCAACACGTTGGCAATGTTCGCCACTTGCGTAATAGGCTGGGTAAACGAGCGTATGTATTGGATGAAGGCCTGAATATCGCCTACTGTAATTACCTTTTGAATGGTCAGATACGCGCCCAACACCACTGCAGCCATGTACCCCAAATTCCCGAGAAAGTTCACGAGAGGGAACATCAAGCCGGCTAGGAATTGCGCTTTCCAAGCCGAGCGATAGAGCACATCGTTTAGCCGGTCGAATTTCTCAATGCTCTTCGCCTCGCCATGGAATGCCTTGATGACAACATGACCGCCATACATCTCTTCCACGTGGCCATTAATATGTCCCAGGTATTCCTGCTGTTGCGCAAAATAGCGTTGTGAATAACGAATCGCCAGTCGCAGTACAAGGAGAGAGATAGGCACGATAAGCAAGGCCACCAGCGTCATCAACCAGCTGATGGAAAACATCATCACCAGAACGCCAAGCAACATGGCGATGGAGGTGATCAGTTGAGTCAACCCCTGGTGGAGGGTTTGGCTGATGGTATCCACGTCGTTGGTGGCGCGTGAGAGAATTTCGCCGTGATTCGTACTGTCGAAGTAACGCAGCGGCATACGGTTGATTTTCGCGGCGATATCGCGGCGGAAGCGATAGGTGATGTCCGTGGAGGTGCCCGCCATCACCCAACCTTGAACGTAACCGCAAAGGGCCGAAAACACGTACAGGCTCAGCGTGATGAGCAGGATACGTCCGATGTAGGCAAAGTCAACCCCGGCGCCGCTGCCGGCGATTTGCGCCATAAGGCCTTCAAAGAGTTTCGTGGTTGCCTTTCCAAGAAGCTTTGGCCCGATGATAGAGAAAAAGGTGGAGGCTACGGCCAAAATCATCGCCAGGACAATAGTGAGACGATACGCGCGCAGATACTGAATTAAACGGACCATCGTGCCCTTGAAATCGCGCGCGCGTTCCCCCGGCAGCAGGGCGCGCGGGCCGCCATGTCCGAACGGACCGCGCCCAGGGCCAAAGGGACGAGGACCACCTGTGGTATCGGAATGGGAGCGGGACGGCGTGGAAGATGGAGGTTGCACGTTCACGGTTGTTCCTCCTCGCCAAGTTGCGAAATCGCAATATCGCGATAGACCTCGCAGGTCTTCATCAGTTCTTGATGCTTGCCTTTTCCGACAATCCTTCCCTCATCGAGCACGAGAATCTGGTCGGCGTCTTTAACGGTCGCCGCACGCTGGCTGACGATAAAGACTGTGCTGGAGGCCAGTTTCTCCTTAAGGGCGCGGCGCAGAGCAGCGTCGGTCTTGAAATCCAGCGACGAGAAACTATCGTCGAAAATGTAAATGGGAGCACGTCGCACCAACGCGCGCGCGATGGAAAGTCGTTGTTTCTGCCCACCGGAGACGTTTGTTCCACCTTGAGCAATCTCCGCGCTTAATCCTGCCGGGCTGGCGGAGACAAAGTCGCCGGCTTGAGCGATGGCAATAGCCTCTTGCAGGGTGGATAGATCGGCGTGCTCATCTGCATAGCGCAGGTTCGTTTCGATCGTGCCGGAGAAAAGCACTCCCTTTTGGGGAACATAGCCGATTTTCCCACGCAGTTCGCGCTGACTGACTTCCCGGATGTCCACGCCATCAATCAAAATGGCGCCGGCTGTAACGTCGTGGAAGCGAGGAATCAGGTTCACAATCGTAGACTTGCCAGAGCCGGTAGAGCCGATGATCGCCGTCGTCTCGCCAGGGCGAGCGGTGAAATGAATGTCATGCAACACATCCTCCTCGGCGTTCGGATAACGGAAGTGGACGTGGCGAAATTCCACCACGCCGTGAAACGGCTCTGGGAACCGTTTTGGTTGTTGCGGATCACGAATGGTTGGCTCCGTTTCCAATACCTCCGCGATTCGCTCGCCGGAGACCGACGCGCGCGGCAGGATGAGGAACATCATCGAAAGCATCAGGAAAGAGAAGACGATTTGCATGGCATATTGCAAAAAGGCCATCATGTCACCAATTTGCATGGTCGCGTTGACCACCTGGTGTGCGCCCACCCACAGGATGAGCAAGGAAAGACCGTTCATGACCAGCATCATTGCCGGCATCATGACGGCCATCACGCGATTGACGAACAGCATCGTCGAAGTCAGGTCGCGATTGGCGCGGTCGAGGCGTTCTTCTTCGTGCGCTTGCTTGTTGAACGCGCGCACGACCATGATGCCGGTTAGGTTTTCGCGCAAGACTAGATTCAAACGGTCAATCAGGCTTTGAATCCGCTTAAAACGCGGCAGAGCGAGGGAAAACGCCAACAGGATTAGTCCGAGCAATACCAGAACGGCCAGGGCAATGATCCACCACATCGAGGCGCTCTTCCCCAACGCGCGGACGATGCCGCCAATGCCAAGGATAGGTGCATAGAAGACCATGCGCATCATCATCACTATGACCATTTGCAGCTGAGTTACGTCGTTCGTCGACCGGGTAATCAACGAGGCGGTCGAGAACCGATCGAGCTCTGCGCTGGAAAAACTCTCCACTTTTTTGAAGATTTCGCGCCGTAGATCGCGCGTGGCGCCGGCGGCTGTGCGAGCGGAAAGTAGACTCACAAGAATCGTGCAGGCAATGACCAGCAGCGTCAACCACAACATGGAAAAACCAACACGCAGCAGGTAGCGTATCTGCAGCCTGCCTACCTCCACGCCCAGAGCCTCGTATTCCCTCCTGACTGCTGGCGCCGCCATCTGGACGACCACTTTCTTGCCCAGGGCTTCCATCTTTTCCTCGAACATGGCGCGCAGGCGCGCCATGTGCTCCGGTGGCATGCGTTGGAGCAGGGCGAAAGGCTCCAGGCCGGTAGGGAGGTGGGAGAGGTCGAAACCGAGTTGCGCGCGAAGAAAGGCGGCCTTTTCCGGGTCGGTCAGCATCTGTTCCACGCCGCCGACCATCAGGAAGGCGCGGGCAAGGATAGGGTTGAGTTGTTCGATGGTGGCCTGGTCTGTCGTTTCCAATACGTAAACCGCTTTGCCCTCAAGCGCGGGATATTTTTGCAAATAGGTGGGATAAGCTGGCGACTCAGGGGCGATCAAGGTGTACTTTTCCAAAACCAGGTCTTGCTCCTCGCCGCGTACGAACAGGAGCACTTTCGTCATTGTGCTCTGACGCAAGGCCTCCGGAACGGCGCTCTCAATACCGCCCTGTTGAATGCCTATGTTGACCAGGCGCGACATATAATCTGGCAGAGCTAAATCGGCGTTCGCCTGCACAAACAGGAGAACAATCGTCAGCAAGATCCAAGATGTGTATGGTTTGATGTATCTGAAGAGGCGCCGCATACTGATTCCCACGGGTAGGAGATGGTTACTCGTCGTCGCGTCCGCGCGCGGCGTCGGTCAGTAGCGTCAGAGCAGAGACGATCAACGCGCGCTGTTCTGGCGTTAACTGCTCGGCCAGCGTTTCCAGCCAGCGACAACGGGCCTCGATGGCCCGCTCGACGAGAGCGCGGCCGGCCTCGGTTACCTCCAGACGTCGCGCACGACGGTCTGTCGCGTCCTCCTGACGCGCTACCAGGCCGAGTTGCACCAACCGGTCCACCGCTTGGCTGATGGCTGCTTTGGTAACCCCTAACTCATCGCTGATTTCGGAAATGCCGCTCGGTTCGCCATGGTATAAGCGCATAAGCATGTTGACGAGCGGGAACGACAGACCGGTCTCGCTCATGAAGCGCTTGAGGTCGCCCAGCGAGCGATGCATGAAGACCTCTGACCAAAGTCGAATCACACGCGTCAGTTCGTCGGGGGGGGCCATGGGACCTCCTGCAAAAGTCAAGTCAGTCCATGCGCGACGCCCAAGTCCGATCGCGGAAGCGCGTCGCACCGTTGCAAGTTGTGTATTACTTAATCCCATTAAACAGTTAAGCGTTCTTTATTATAGGAGCCTTTTGCCTCCTGTCAAGGTGAAATGGCCCCGGCTACGGAGGAAACGTTGTGACACAGCTTTGAGAAGTGGATGATAGAACCCATACTGCCGATACCTCTTGCGCTGTTCCGACAATCAAGAACTGCGCTTGACGGATTGGCAGAAGTGGTTACAATTCAGCCGCTGAATTTTTGTCCCTCGATTCCCCTCATGGAGGATCCATGCCCACTGCTTTGATTACCGGCATCACCGGTCAAGACGGTTCCTATCTGGCCGAATTCTTGCTTTCCAAAGGCTATGAGGTCATTGGCATGGTGCGTCGCTCTAGCACCGTGACGTTCGAACGCATCGCTCACCTGCAAAATGACATCACAATCGTGCAAGGCGACTTGCATGATCAAAGCTCTCTGGTAGCAATTCTGGAACAATACCGACCCGACGAGGTCTACAATCTGGCCGCGCAATCGTTCGTCGCTACCTCGTGGAGCCAGGCGGTGTTGACCGGCGAGGTAACCGCTTTGGGCGTCACGCGCTTGCTCGAGGCCATTCGCCTGGTGAATCCCAAAATCCGCTTCTATCAGGCTTCTTCCAGTGAGATGTTCGGCAAGGCGGTAGAAGTGCCGCAGCGCGAAACGACGCCGTTCTACCCGCGTAGTCCCTATGGGGTGGCCAAGGTCTATGGGCACTGGATTACCGTCAACTACCGCGAATCCTACGGTATGTTTGCTGTTTCCGGCATCCTGTTCAATCATGAAAGCCCACGTCGCGGCCTGGAATTTGTGACGCGTAAAATCTCAGACGGCGTCGCGCGCATCAAATTGGGCTTGGCTAAAGAGCTACGCTTGGGCAACTTAGAAGCGCGACGCGACTGGGGGTTTGCCGGCGAATACGTTCAGGCTATGTGGAAAATGCTCCAGCAGGAAGAGCCGGAAGATTTCGTCGTCGGTACCGGCGAGACGCATTCCGTGCGCGAGTTCTGCGAACTTGCCTTTCGGTATGTTGGACTGAACTACCAGGATTACGTTGTCCAGGATGAGCGCCTGATGCGCCCGGCAGAGGTGGATTTGCTCGTTTCGGATCCATCGAAAGCGCGCCGGAAATTGGGCTGGCAACCGAAAGTCAACTTCCGGCAACTGGTCGAGATGATGGTGGAGGCGGACTTGCAGCATCTGAGCGCATCCATGAGCAGCAACAAGGCCTCTGTCGCAACTTCTTCGTTGAGTGTATAATTCAGCCGTTGAATTTTAGAATGGCCCTTTCATCCGATCTCGCTCGTGAACTGGCCTTGCTGGAAACCATTGAACGCGACCCCGATGTGACTCAGGCGTCGCTGGCCATCCAATTAGGTGTGGCGGTTGGAACCGTCAATTGGCACCTGAAGCGGTTGATCGAGAAAGGGTACGTCAAAATCTCGCGTGCCCGGCGCAAGAAACTGCGTTATCTTCTTACTCCCGAAGGGTTGGCCTTGCGGGCGCGCCTGGCTATAGACTACATCGAGCAACAATTTTTGCTCTATAGGCGCACGCGCCAACGCGTGCAGGAGCATCTGGAACGCGTACGTGCTGCCGGCTTCCGCGTGGTCGCTCTGCGCGGCGAGGGCGATGTAGCAGATATTTGCCGTCTGACCTGCTTGGAGCAACAAATCGAAATTGTTCCCGAGGGCAATGCGCCGGTGCTGGTCGTTTCTGGCCTCGCTGTCCGGCTGGAGGGTTTGCATGGAGAGTGAACGACATGTGCTGATGACCGGTGGGGCCGGCTACATCGGCTCCCTTTTGACGGCGGAATTGTTGCGCGCGGGCTATCGCGTCACGGTTGTGGATGCGCTGCTTTACGGCGGCGAATCGTTACTGGGCTTCCTCGCGCACCCCAACTTTCATTTTGTCAAAGCCGATGTCACCGAACCTGGCGCGGTGCGTTCTGCCCTGCCGCGCGACTGGCCCAAGCCGCAAGCGGTGATTCACCTGGCTGCGATCGTGGGTTTTCCGGCCTGCCAGGCGGTAGGGAAACAGGTTGCCTGGCGGCATAATGTGGAGGCTGCCCGGCGTGTCTTTGAACAAGCAGAGACCTGGGGCGCTGGCCGTTTTCTCTTCGCCTCCACCTACAGCAACTACGGCCTGGCCGAAAACGGCTCGCCGGTCACCGAAGATTCTCCTTTGAACCCTCAGTCCCTCTATGCGGAAACAAAAATTGCCGCGGAAGAATACCTTTTGTCTCGGCGCGATTCTCCCTGCGCGCCGCTTATTTTCCGCCTGGCCACGTTATATGGCGTTTCGCCGCGCACTCGTTTCGATCTTATTGTCAACCAGTTTGTGCTCGATGCTTACTTGAAGCGCGAACTTATCATTTACCAGCGTGGCTATTCCCGATCATTTGTCCATGTACGCGATGTGGCGCGCGGCTTCCTGCTTGGTTTGGATGCGCCGCCGGAGAAAATTCGCGGCCAAATTTACAATCTGGGCAGCGAATCGGGCAATTACACAAAAGACGAGATCGTTGGCTTGGTCATCAAACGCCTGCCCGAGACAATCGTCACCTACAAGGACCTAACCTTCGGCGGCGACATGCGCGATATCCGCGTCTCCTTTGAAAAAATCCGCCGCGAGTTAGGGTTTGAGACGACCCTGACCGTGGATGATGGCGTGCGTGAAGTCGTCTATGCGCTGAGCGCCGGTCTGATTCGCGAACCGCTCCATGAGCGTTATCGGAACGCGCGGTTCATTGTGCAATAAAGGAACACATTACGAAAGCAGAGCGATTTCGACTATGTCCGTGCAGCCCTTACCTTCTTTCCCGAACCTCGACGCTGCCTGGTGGCAGAGCAAACGCGTCATCGTGACCGGCGGCGCCGGCTTTCTGGGATCGTTCTTGGTCGAAAAATTGGTGCAATGCGGCGTCGGAGACATCCTTGTACCGCGCATTGAACATTACAACCTTGTCGAGCGCGCCGATATTTGCCGTCTGCTGGACGAGGCGTTGTCGCCTCCTACAAAACGACCGGCGCATCTCCGGCCGGATCTCTCGCGGGCGGAGCCATCTCTGGCAGCGTGGCGTCCTTCCGTTACGGAATCCATCGAGCCGTCCGATCTCATCATCGTCCATCTTGCCGCGCGCGTGGGCGGAATCGGCGCCAATCGCGCGCATCCGGCGGAATTCTTCTATGACAATCTGATGATGGGCGTGGAACTGATGCACCAGGCCTGGAAGCGCGGCGTGGGAAAGTTTGTGGCCATTGGCACCGTCTGCGCCTATCCTAAATTTACGCCGGTGCCTTTTAAGGAAGAGGATTTGTGGAACGGCTACCCGGAGGAGACCAATGCTCCCTATGGCCTCGCCAAGAAAATGTTGCTGGTGCAGGCGCAGGCCTACCGGCAGCAGTATGGTTTCAACGCCATCTTTCTTCTCCCGGTCAACCTATACGGGCCACGCGATAATTTCGACCTGGAGTCATCCCACGTCATTCCGGCGCTGATTCGCAAGTGCATCGAGGCGCAAGAACGTGGCGAAGATGAGGTTGTTGTCTGGGGTGATGGCACGCCCACCCGCGAATTCCTCTATGTCGAAGACGCTGCAGAAGGCATCTTGTTGGCGACAGAGCACTACAACGGACCAGAACCGGTCAACCTAGGCTCCGGTCAGGAAATTTCTATCAAAGCCCTGGCAGAAATGATTGCGCGCCTGACAGGTTTTCAGGGATGCCTGGTTTGGGATACCAGCAAGCCGAACGGCCAACCGCGCCGCGCGCTAGACACTTCTCGCGCGGAACTGTATTTCGGCTTTCGCGCTCGCACTTCGTTCGAGGAAGGCTTGTGGCGTACTATCGAATGGTACAAGACGCATCGGCGGCAGGATACAAGGTAGCGCTTTATGTTGAAGTATTCTGTTTTTGCCAGGATGGGAAGGCTGTTTTGCAGCGTTATTGGCGCATCGTCGATTCGGAAATCTGCCACGCGCGCAGGACAGGTCTTGGACGTGCAACCGACCCAGAGTTGTTCTGGAAGAAAGGCAATAGGCGAGAGCAATGAGCCATAGTGATTATCTCATCTTGCGTCCTTCGCGAGGCTGGGCCAGCCTGAATCTGCGCGACTTGTGGCTATACCGCGAGTTGCTGTACTTCATGACCTGGCGCGACCTGAAAGTGCGCTATAAGCAAACCATGCTAGGCGTGTCTTGGGCAATCCTACAGCCGTTCCTGACGATGGTCGTCTTCAGTGTCTTCTTCGGGAATCTGGCGAAGGTCCCCTCGGATAACGTCCCTTACCCGGTTTTCGCCTTTGTTGGCCTGCTGCCCTGGGGATTGTTCGCCAAGGCGCTGAATGATGCCAGTCGGTCGCTGGTCAGCCATCAAAACATGGTGACAAAGATTTACTTTCCACGCCTGATCCTACCGCTGGCCTCGATCTTTGCCGGGATCGTTGATTTCCTGATTGCCTCGCTGGTGCTGGCCGGCCTCATTGCGTACTACAGTTGGTCGGGCCAGATGCAATTCACCTGGAGCCCGTCTCTGTTGACTCTGCCGCTTTTCCTGCTTCTAGCGTTAATTACTGCTCTCGGAACCGGCCTCTGGCTTTCCGCTCTCTACGTCCGCTACCGCGATGTGGGACACATCCTGCCGTTTCTCGCGGAATTCTGGCGCATTATCTCGCCGGTTGTGTATTCGACAACCTTGGTGCCGGAGCGATGGCGCATCGTGTATGCTCTCAACCCTCTGGCGGGCGTCCTGAACGGTTTTCGCTGGGCGATTCTGAACACTCCCACCGGCCCCGGCCCAGAGATGTTGGTCTCCGCCGGAATCGCCGTGCTGTTATTGGTTTCTGGTTTGTTCTATTTCCGACGCATGGAGCGCACCTTTGCCGATACCATTTAGGCACATATGTCAGGCTTTTCCAAACGGCGCGGCTGGCTATCGTTCGCCGGCACAGGAGAACGCATGAGCATTGCTGTTGGCGTGGATCGTTTAAGCAAGCGATATCGAATCGGATTGATGCCGAGCCGATTTCAATATGAGACACTGAGTGAACGTCTCTCGCAGACGATAAGTGTCCCTTTTCGCGCGCGGCGCGCTTCCGCTGATTCTCATTCGTCGCTGTATATCTGGGCCCTACGCGACATTTCCTTCGAGGTGCCGCAAGGACAGGTCTTGGGGATCATCGGGCGGAACGGCGCCGGCAAGAGCACGCTGCTCAAGATTCTTTCGCGTATTACCGAACCTACGGAGGGCGAGGTGAGAATTCGCGGGCGCGTTGGCTCGCTGCTTGAAGTGGGCACAGGCTTCCACCCCGAATTGACCGGTCGCGAAAACATCTACCTCAACGGGGCAATTCTCGGCATGAAACGCGCCGAGATTGACCGCAAATTCGACGAAATTGTCGCTTTTTCGGAAGTGGAACAATTCATTGATACGCCGGTCAAGCGTTACTCCTCCGGCATGTACCTGCGCCTGGCGTTCGCTGTGGCCGCCCATTTAGAACCGGAGATTCTTCTGGTGGACGAAGTCCTGGCCGTCGGCGATGCAGAATTCCAAAAGAAGTGCCTGGGAAAGATGGGAGACGTGGCTCAGCAAGGGCGCACCGTCTTGTTCGTCAGCCATAATATGTCGGCTGTCTTGCGCTTGACCCAAGAAAGCATTGTGCTGGACAAAGGCCGTCTGGTCCTGCGAGCGCCCTCCACCGAGGCCGTGGATTACTATCTGTCTGCAGGCAACGCGCGCGCCGGGGAACGCCGTTGGGAAGCCGAGGAAGTGCCCGCAAGCACTGCTCCCTTCCGTCCACTCGCGATTCGCGTGCGCGACGCCAGGGGCAACATCGCGGATACAGTGCGTTCTATCGAACCATGTACGATTGAGGTGGAATACAGTCTGAGCGCGCCGCTGAGCGGATTGCGCATTGGCATTTACCTCAGCACCGCGCGCGGCGAATCTGCGTTCACATCGTTCGACACGGACGACCCGCAACTCTTCGAGCGCTACGCCTCTCGCCCGGCCGGTCGCTACCTTAGCCGCTGCACATTGCCGGCCGATCTACTCAACGGCGGACGGTATACCGTTGGCGTCAACGCTAGTTCCTATGGCATACGGCGCTACTTCATGGACGAACAGGCACTGACTTTTCACGTGGATCCGGCCGGCGCGCCGGGAATGCAATGGTCTGAACCCCGGCCGGGGGTCGTCCGTCCACGTTTGCAGTGGAGCATCGAACAGCAATGAATCGTTTCGAATTCCTGCTAAGAGATCGTCTTGGACGAAACCGCCTGCTGAGTCGGGGGTATATCCGCTGGCGAGGCGGCCAACGCACCCGTTCCTCCTACCGCTGTCCTCTGCTGGAAGAAGTTTTGTCTGAAAGCGTTGCTGCCGCCGAAGAAGCAGCCGCGCGCGCGCCAAAAGGCAAGGACATCTTTCTCTTCAGCGTTTGGCATCATTGGGTGGAATATAGCACATTGCTCGGCTTGGTTCTTGCCGGGCAGGGTCACCGGGTAACGCTTGGCTTTTTACCTTACGAAAAGTGGGGACGACCGTTGGACTGGCTGACGTTGCGCCAGAACGACGCCTATACCAAAAACTTGCTCAAACCGGTTGCGCCCTTGCTTTCACCGGTCTCGGCCCTTGACCTCGCTATGCCCCAACTCCCCGAGGCGTTGCAGGATGCCGTGGAGCAAGTTGCCTTGTACGATACGCAATACCTTTTGCAGGTTGAGGAAGTAGACCGGCGGCATCCCCTCTATCGTATGCGGAAACAGCGCGATACCTTCGCCGCGCGCGCTGCGCTTTCCTGGTTTGAACGGTACCGGCCGGATGGAATCATCCTGCCTAATGGTTTGATTTTTGAGTTTGGAGCGGTATATCAGGTAGCGCGTTTTCTGCATATTCCTGTTGTGACCTACGAGTTCGGGGAACGCTGGGAGCATATCTGGCTTTCGCAGGACGCACCGATCATCCAACACGATCTCGATGCCCTGTGGCGCGCGCGTAAAGATCGCCCTCTTACAACGCAACAACGCCATTGGCTGGAGACCTTCCTCCGCGCGCGACAGACGACGCCGCAACAGGACGGTTTCCTTCGTACCTGGCAGGAAACCGAACGCCAGGGAAGTCAACAAGCGCGCGCTGCGCTTGGCCTGGATGGACGACCGGTCGTCCTCTATACAACCAACGTCCTCGGGGATAGCTTGACCTTAGGCCGGCAACTGCTTGGTCCTACCATGAGCGATTGGATTCGACGCTTAATGCGGTACTTCGCCACGCGTTCAGATGTGCAACTCATCATCCGCATCCATCCCGGAGAAAAGCTGACCAATGGGCCCTCGGTGGCGAACGTGATTCATCAAACATTGCCCAGATTGCCTGCTCACATTCACATTATCGGGCCAAAGGAAAAGGTCAACACCTACGACTTGATGGACATCGCGGATGTCGGCCTGGTATATACGACAACGAGCGGGTTGGAAATGGCGCTACGAGGTATCCCGGTTCTGGTCGCCGGAAAAACGCATTACCGCGGGCGGGGTTTCACCATCGACGCCGATTCCTATGAGGCTTTCTTCGATAACCTGGATAAAGTACTGGCGAATCCTGGCGCTCATCGTTTGAGCCGCGATCGGATTGAACTGGCTCAGAATTACGCTTATCGCTTCTTCGGCGAATTTCCGCGCCCCTTTCCCTGGCACATCTTGCACAAGGACGAGGATATGCGTCGGCGACCGGTGCGCCAGGTATTGAGCGAGGAAGGGATGAGCAAATACGGCGCAACCTTTCGCTATCTTGCTGGCGAACCGCTGGATTGGACAAAGATAGACTAAACGACGATGATTCGACATTTGTTGCTTTGTGGGTTGGGTTCTATCGGACGCAGGCATCTGCGTCACTTCCGCGCGCTGGGCGTGGAGCGAATCGACGCCTACCGCACCGGCAAGGCTACGTTGCCCGATGAAGGTCAACCGGCGCCAGACTACGTCTTCCTCTCTCTGGAAGACGCGCTTGCCCAACGTCCTGAAGCCGTGATCGTGACCAACCCAACTGCCTTGCACCTCGAGACGGCTCTCGCCGCCGTGCGCGCCGGCGCGCATGTTTTGGTCGAGAAACCCCTTTCACACACAACACAAGGGCTGGACGTGTTGGAGCAGGAGGCGGAAATGCAGGAGCGGCGCGTCTTCGTAGCCTACAACTTGCGCTTCCATCCTGCGTTGCAAGCCATACGCTCCCTTGTTCACTCCGGGGAATCGATCGGAACTCCCATTCTGGCGCGCGCGCACTTCGGCGCTTTCCTGCCCGACTGGCACCCCTGGGAAAATTATCGCCTTTCCTATGCTGCCCGACGCGACCTAGGCGGCGGCGCGCTCTTGACCAGTTCGCATGAGCTCGATTACCTGCTCTGGATGCTTGGACCGGCTGAGCGCGTTGCCGGTTTCGTTGCCGGCCGGCGACCGCTGGGAACAGACGTGGACGAGACCTCGGCGGTTCTTGTCCGCCACGCGAGCGGCGCGCTCTCGGCCATCACGCTCAGCCTGGCGCAAAAGCCCTCCAGCCGCGAGGTAGAAATTGTCTGCGAGCGCGGCGTCATTTCCTTTGACCTGTTGCAGGGGTCTTGGTCTGTGCGCCACGCGGACGGACAGGCGGAAGAGTACCATCTCCCCGAAGGATTCACGATAGACGATACCTACCGCGCGCAGGCGCAGGCTTTCTTGTGTGCTCTAGAAGGCGGCGTGGAAGACCTTGCCACGTTGTCGGAGGCTCGAGAATCCGTACGAATTACGGAGCAAATCCTGGAGGCAGAATATGGATCCCTTGTTTGACATTCAAGGTCGCGTGGTCGTGCTGACGGGCGCGTGCGGCTTGATTGGGCGGAAAATCGCCGCCGAATTCCTAGCGCGCGGCGCCAACCTGATGCTGGCAGACCTGGAATCGGCCAAGCCGGCCGAGTTCGCCGCCTCGTTGCTCGGCCATCCGGCCGGCGGAAGCGCCAGTGGTATGGCCTGCGACGTGGCCAGCGCGCAACAGGTCGCCGCGCTGGTTGAACGCACACTGGAAACTTATGGGCGCGTGGATGTCTTGATCAACGCCCACCAATACAAGCCTAAAGGGTTCCTCTCCGCCCAGGCCGAAGATTTCCCGGAAGAACTTTGGGATGCCGTCATCAACGCCAACCTGAAAGGCGCCTTCCTCACCTGCCGCGACTTTGGGCGAATCATGCTGCAACAGGGCAAAGGGTCCATCATCAACTTTGCTTCCACCTATGGCGTAGTCTCCTCGAACCCGGCACTCTACGAGGACAACAGCATGGGCAACCCGATTGCTTATTCCGCCAGCAAGGGCGGGGTCATCATGCTGACCAAATATCTCGGCGTCTATTGGGCAAAACGAGGCGTTCGAGTCAATTGCCTCACTCCCCACGGCGTGTGGAACAAGCACGAGCCGGCCTTTGTGGAGCGCTTCAGCAAGATGTCGCCCATGGGGCGCTTGATGCAGGTAGAGGAGGTTGTCGGTGCGACGTTGTTTCTGGCGTCCGACGCCTCCAGTTACGTTACGGGCAGCAATTTGCTCGTCGAGGGGGGGTGGACGGCCTGGTAAGCTTTGTGGAGTGAGCCATGAAAGTGAGTATTGTCATCACCTGTTACAATCGTGAGAAGTTCATTGGGCGGGCCATTCGCAGCGCGTTGGCGCAACGTTTTCCGCGTAACGAGTTCGAGGTCATCGTAGTAGATGATGGCTCGACCGACAACTCGCCACGCATTATCCGCGACTTCGGCAATGACATCGTCTCAATCTTTTTCCGCAAGAATCGCGGCCTGCCGGCCGCGCGCAACATGGGCATTCGCCGGGCGCGGGGTCGTTTTGTTGTCCATCTCGATTCCGATGATTATATGCACGAAGAACTCATCCACATTGAGTACTTGCATTTGGCGATGAATCTGGATTGGGGCGCGGTAGCCTGCGATTATTACGAGGTGGATGCCAACGAGCAACACATTTGCCGCCGTGATGCGGAAAAAGACCCCATCGCCTGTGGCATTATGTTCCGCAAGGAGAACCTCGTCGAAATCGGGCTATATAACGAAAGTATGCTCCTGTGTGAGGACGAGGAGCTGCGTCGCCGTTACGAGGCGCGGTATAAAATCGGCTATGTCCATCTCCCACTCTATCGTTACACGCGTCACGATGGCAATCTCACCAACGATAAAGAAGCGTTGGCTCGCTACCGCCAGCGGCTATGCGCTCTAGAAACCCGTAACGTCGAACAGGAGCCTGGCTCATGAACCAGAGCGAAATCGTTTTTGGCGCGTTTACCCTGCGCGCCGATCGTCCGTTCCTCATCGCCGAGGCTGGAGTCAATTACGAAAATGACATACCGACCGCGCTCCGCATGGTAGAGGAGGCCGCAAAGGCCGGCGCGGATGCCATCAAGTTTCAGAGCTACAAAGCCGAGACGTTAGCCTCTCGCTTCAGCCCTGCTTATTGGGACACGGCGAAAGAACCTACCCGTAGCCAATACGAATTATTCAAGAAGTACGATCACTTTGATATGCAGGAGTACCGGCGTCTCGCCGAACATGCTCGCGCCTGCGGCATTTATTTTCTCTCCACCCCGTTTGACGCGCGTTTCGTGGACGCTCTGGCGCCGCTTATGCCGGCGGTCAAGGTCGCCTCTGCCGATTTGACCAACCATCCCTTGCTTCGGCGCATCGCGCGTCACAGAAAGCCGGTCATCCTTTCCACCGGAGCGGCCACGCTGGGCGAAATCGAGGAAGCCGTGACCCTCTTGCGCGCCGATGGCGTGGAGCACATCGCCCTATTGCATTGTGTCCTCAGCTATCCCTGCCGCGCCGAAGACGCCAACCTGGGCGTGATCGCCCATCTGCAAGCTGCTTTCCCCGATCTCGTCATCGGATACAGCGATCACGTACCTCCTGCCTATGGTTGTGCTGCTCTGACCACTGCTTGGTTGCTTGGCGCGCGGATTCTAGAAAAGCACTTCACCCTCGACAAAACAAGGCCCGGTAATGATCACTACCATGCCATGGACCCGGAGGACATTCGCCAATTTCGCGCGCAGTGCGACTATGTCACGTCCCTGCTAGGCGAGGGGCGGAAGCGCGTCTTTGCCTGCGAGGCAGAGGCGCGTCGTCAGGCGCGGCGCAGCTTAGTCGCCGCCCGCGCGATCCGTGCTGGCGAACGTGTGGCAGAAGACGATATCCTCATTAAGCGTCCTGGCAGTGGAATCGATCCTCGCTTCCTCGAGGTGGTTGTTGGCGCTATTGCCCTGCGCGATGTTCAGGAAGATGAACCCTTCCAGTGGGATATGTTCCTCCGGCGTTCATGACGCGAATGCTAAACGGAAATGGCCAACCATCCACGAACTGTAGCCATCATTCAGGCCCGCACCGGCTCCATCCGCTTGCCAAACAAAGTCCTGTGCGATTTAATCGGACAGCCGGTACTCGTGCGCGTTGTGGAGCGGACTCGCCGCGCCACATTGGTGGACGAAACCGTCGTTGCTACCACTTTAGAAGCCGCCGACGAGGCCATCGAAGCGCTGTGTCGTCAACGAGGCTATTCCTGTTTCCGCGGCTCGTTGTATGACGTGCTCGATCGGTACTACCGGGCCGCCAAACAATTTGCTGCCGATGTCGTTGTACGCATTACCGCGGATTGCCCGTTGATTGATCCGGACGTGATCGACGAGACGATCTTGAAATTCTGTCGTCGTCGGGTGGATTTTGCCGCCAACCGTTTACCGCCTCCTTGGCATCGCACCTACCCGATCGGACTGGACGTAGAGGTATGCACCTTTGCAGCATTGGAACGTGCCTGGCGCGAGGCAACGCAACCCTTCCAGCGCGAGCATGTTATGCCTTATCTGTATGAGGGCGCGCCCGAAACGAACACGGTGTCCACGAAAGACGTCCTTGTTCAATCTCCACGCGGCTTCCGTATTCTTGTTGTCCATCACGACCCTGATTACGGAGCGCTGCGCTGGGCTGTGGATACGCCGGAAGATTTAGAAGCCATGCGTCAGGTTTATGCCCATTTCGGCGGACGCGATGATTTCTCATGGAAGGATGTTCTACAACTTTACCAGCAAAGACCAGAGCTATCCCAAATCAACGCGGGCGTGAAGCATAAGTCGCTGTACGACGTGGATTTGCGGCCGTCGAACACAACAGTGGTGTAGGACCATGGCGCGTCTTCTGTACTTTTCTCTTGACTATACCCCTCACGATCACCGTTTTCTGGCAACTTTGGCGGAAACGGAGCATGAGGTCCTTTACGTGCGTTTGCAGCGTGGCCCACGCCAGACCGAAGATCGGCCGCTGCCGGCCGCGATTCGGCGGGTGCCATGGGAGGGTGGGCAGCGTCCTTTCCGATGGAGCGACGCGCCGCGCTTGACCCTGGCGTTCTGGTGTCTGTTGCGTCGGTTTTGCCCTGATTTGGTTCACGCCGGCCCCATCCAGACCTGCGCCTTCATCGCCGCCTTAGCCGGCGCGCGTCCGCTCTTGACTATGTCCTGGGGCTTCGACTTGATGCAAGACGCCGAAAGGAACGGATGGTGGAGAGCTGCCACGCGCTACACGCTGCGCGCCAGCGACTTCTTCGTCAGCGACGCAGAGGCCACTCGCCAGAAGGCCATTACCTTTGGCATGAACCCGGCGCGCACGCTTGTTTTCCCTTGGGGCGTTGATCTTGACCACTTCCGCCCTCCCTTATTCTCTCCTTATCGCGCTGTCTCGCAAACCTCGCCGTTCACCATCCTCTGCAATCGCGCTTGGGAACCGCGTTACGGGGTAGATGTGCTGGCAAGGGCGTTTGTGCAAGTCGCCCGACAACGTGAAAACGCGCGCCTCTTGCTCCTGAACGGCGGATCGCAGGCCGCGCTTCTGCGTCAGATTTTCGAACGCGGCAACGTGAGCGAGCGCGTGACGTTCGCTGGCCAGGTCGCTCAGCGTGCGTTGCCACGTTACTATCATATGGCCGATTTATTTATCAGCCCTTCCTATGTGGACGGGTCGTCTGTTTCCTTGCTAGAGGCCCTGGCTTGCGGTTTGCCTTGCCTTGTTTCGGATATTCCGACGAACCGTGAGTGGATAGAAGACGATGTCAATGGCTGGCTTTTCCCGGTTGGTGATGTAGAGGCTCTGGCGGCGAGAATCCTGCATGTGATGGACAACCGCGCTGCTCGGGAGCGCGTCCGCTTGGCCGCGCGCGCTACCGCCGAAGCCAAAGCCGATTGGAAAAAGAATTCGCAGGTTCTGCTTGAGGCTTATCGTCGCGTTCTTGGCCACGAACATTGCTAAGCTGTTCTTGCCGCGTAAAGGCAGGAATTATCTTTCTCTGGAGTATCTTTTTCCGCAGCCACCTTCGACTCGCGAATTTGCCAACACATCTGGCATAGGAGGCCAATATGTCTCGAACGAAAGTGCTTGTCACTGGCGCGGGCGGCTTTATCGGCCACCATCTGGTCGCCTATCTGAAACGCAAGGGATATTGGGTCCGTGGCGTTGACCTCAAATATCCAGAATTCAGCGAGGTGGACGCCGACGAGTTTGAGATTCTCGATTTACGTCGCTGGGACAACTGCCTGCAGGCCACGCGCGGCGTGGAGGAAGTCTATGGTCTGGCAGCCGATATGGGCGGCATGGGATTCATCTCCTCGCACCATGCTCAGATTTTGCACAACAACTCACTCATCAACATTCACACATTAGAAGCCGCGCGCCTCAACGGCGTCCGGCGCTATTTCTATACCTCTTCGGCTTGCGTCTATCCGGAATATCGTCAAACCGATGCTAATGTGACGCCGCTCAAGGAAGAAGACGCCTACCCTGCTCAGCCGCAGGATGCCTATGGGTGGGAAAAGCTAGTCATGGAACGTCTCTGCGCTCACTACCGTGAGGACTACGGTTTGGAGACGCGCGTTGTGCGTTTTCACAACATCTACGGACCGGAGGGCACGTGGGAAGGCGGGCGCGAGAAGGCACCGGCCGCGCTCTGTCGCAAGATCGCCATTGCGAAACTAACTGGCAACCATGAAATCGAAGTCTGGGGCGACGGCGAGCAAACGCGTTCGTTCTGTTATATCGATGACTGTGTAGAAGGAATCTATCGGTTGATGCGCTCCGATTACCCTCATCCGCTCAATCTTGGTTCTGACCGCTTGGTGACCATCAACCAACTCGCGCATCTCATTGCGGAGATCGCCGGTATCCAAATCACCATCAAACACGTTCCTGGCCCGCAAGGCGTGCGCGGGCGCAACTCCGACAACACTCGTCTCCGTCAGGTGCTCGGCTGGGAACCACAGATCTCGCTGGAAGAGGGCCTGGCGCGCACCTACGCTTGGATTGAGGGCCAGGTGGCGCGTAAACTCGGTCTTGTTGCCTCATGAAAAGGGAAGGAGCGATATGGCGTTTCTTACTATCTTCACTGCGCCAAAACCGTTTACAAACCCTCACATTTGCCTGATTCAACGGAACGCTATTCAATCCTGGCTACATCTGCCCGATGTGGAAGTGCTCTTGATTGGGGATGAGGAGGGCATTCCCGAAACTGCGACGGAGTTTGGCGTGCGGAATGTCAGGGAAGTCGGGCGCGATGAAAACGGCGTGCCTACTGTCCGCTCTGTCATGGAGATTGGTCACACCTACAGCGATAGTCCTCTGTTGTGCTATGCCAATGCAGATATGATTTTGATGTCGGATCTGGTCACGGCCGCGCGTCAGGTGGCTGCACAGGCCAAAGATTTCCTGCTGGTTGGCCAGCGCTGGAATCTAGACGTCACAGAGCCCATCTCCTTCGATGGGGATTGGGAAGAACGGTTACGGCGGGATGTCGAAGCGCGTGGCGAATTCTACAATCCGTGGGGTATTGATTTCTTTGTCTTCCCGCGCCACCTGTATACCGATGTGCCCGACTTCACGATTGGCCGTCCGGCCTGGGACAATTGGATGGTGTATCACGCGATGAAGACATGGGGGTTGGCTATTGATGTCACGCGCTCCGTGACCGTTATCCATCAAAATCATGATTACAGCCATCTACCTGGCAACAGACCGCCTTACGGATCGGAGGTAGCCAAACGCAACCTAGCCAAGGCTGGAGGGCGGCGGTGCGTCTACCACGTGCTGGATACAAACCGCGAATTGATTCGTGGGCAGATTCGCCGTCCGAAGTTTTATCTGGCGCGCGTCCTGCGTCGTCTGGAGCGTTGTTTCCTGACCGATGATTTGCACAGCCTCAAAGCCCGAATCGGCTTTCGCATCAAACGGTTGGAAAGCCGTTACTACGCTATCCCGAGAAGATAGTATGCGTTTTGGACAGAATCCCGCAAAATTCATCCATCGAGTCGACCGACCTGCCGAGGTAACGATCGCGGTCGTCTCGTGCATTCCTTTCTTGAGCGGATTCCACGAGCAGAGCTTAGAGGTGCTCAAGGCTTGTTTGACCAGCATTCACGAGCACACGCCGGAGGCTCACGATTTGCTGGTGTTTGACAATCATTCCTGTCGCGAGGTGCGCGATTACCTGCGTGAGGCATATGAGCAAGGAATCATCCAGTGTCTCGTGCTTTCCGACAAGAACGTTGGGAAGATCGGGGCGTGGAATTTCCTATTTGGCGCGGCGCAGGGTAAATACGTCGTGTTCGCGGATAGCGACATCTGCTTTCGTCCCGGCTGGCTTTCGGCCTCGCTAGCACTGTTCGAATCCTTCCCGAAGGTGGGTATGGTCACCGCGCGGCCACTGCGGACGCCTATGGAATTTTCCTCTGCCACGCTGGACTGGGCGCGCCGGCAATCCACTTCCGTTCTGGAGGAAGGGTGCTTCCTGGATTGGGAGACCTACTGGGAACATGTCCAAAGCCTTGGACATAGCGAAGCCAGGGCGCGACGGGAATATACACAGGGTAAGGATTATCGTCTTTCCTATCGGGGCACTAGGGCGTTCGTCGGCGCGGCGCATTTCCAATTCATGGCGCGCAGCGAGGTGTTGAAGAAAATTCTGCCTCTACCGGCGGGTGAACCCATGCGCGGCGAGCGCGCGCTGGATATCGCGGTTAACAGCATGGGCTTGTTGCGTCTCGCTACCCCCCGACCGTTGGTCTGGCACATGGGCAATTGCCTTGCTGCCGCTACTCCGGTTCGGCGACGCACGCGGGGCAGGTCTTTCTGGACACGCTTCTTGCATCGGAGCGTGATTCGTCGCCTACTCCTTGGCCTGCATAATCGCATTTTTCGATGGTACTTTTTCAATGTGGACTAACTCGTATGCCTGAAGATGTTCGTTTTTGTCCTCTTTGCGGCAGCGACCGCAGCCAGATGTTTGATCGTCGCGTCTTTCGTGGACAGACGGTGCAAAATCGCATCTGCCGCGCGTGCGGCTTGGTATATCAATCGCCGCGTCTGACCGGCGCCGAACGAGAAGCGTTCTACGCGCAGGAGTATCGTCTACTCTATGGGGGGAGTGCTGAGCCAACCGCGCGCGATTTAAGTGTCCAACGCGCTCGTGCGGAGGCATTGTTGGCCTTCGTCCGCCCTTTCGTCCGGGCGATTTCCTGGCATCTCGATATTGGCTGCTCGATGGGTGTCCTGCTGCAACGTTTTTCGGAAGTGTACTCGTGCCGGTCGGTCGGCATCGAGCCGGGCGAAGCCCACCGCCGTTACGCGCAGCAAAAGGGCCTGGAAGTCTTTGCCTCGCTTGATGAATTGACCCAAAAACCGCCAGGAAGGACCTTTGACTTAATCAGTATGGCGCATGTCCTGGAACACTTGCCCTCGCCGGTGGACTATTTGCAGCGCTTGCGCACCTCGGTGTTAAACCGCAATGGCTGGCTACTGCTGGAAGTCCCTAATCTCTACATCCATGATTGCTTTGAGATCGCTCATCTCGTTTCCTTTAGCGTACATACTCTGCGCGAGACCTTGCTTCAGGCCGGCTATAAGATTGTACGGTTGCAGCGGCAAGGTCGTCCCCGCTCCAGGCTTCTGCCGTACTACATCACGGTACTTGCCCGACCCGGCTCTTCTCTTGAGACGAATCGAGCGGTTCGTCCTGAACGTTTTGTCCGCCTTAAGCGGAGATTTGGCCTGTGGCGCCGTCGCATCCTTGCTCGCCTCTTTCCAAAACAAGCCTGGCAGAAAGTGGAATAGACGCCAATGCAAAGAAAGAGACGTATCTTCATCAGTGCCGATCATGGCCTTGCTCTGATCTACTTTCTCCAAAGCGATGTGATCACGACTCTGCTTGCAGGGGGGGTAGAAGTCGTCCTGTTGATCGAGGACAGCGCGCGTCCGGCCATTGTGCAACGTTTCCGTCAACCAGGTCTCCTCTTTGAAGGCCTGCGACTGGATCAATGTCAGCGTTACTATCGCACGGTGCATCCGGCGCGGCAACGCTGGCTCTACCTCCTGCGCTGGGCCGGTGGTTCGCGGCGTGTGAACACCACCGCGATCGAGGGAAATTATCGCCTTTCTGTCCATGGCGCGAAAGGCCGCACGCGCCTGATGGTTTCCGTCATCCGCGCTTTGATTCTCTTGATGCGTCATTCCCGACCTCTGCGCCAGGCGATTGTGAAGTATCAAACGCGCTTTACACCATTTCTCTATGGCGACTTATTCGAGAAGTACCAGCCGGATTTGGTCATTGCCAGCTCTCCAGGCTGGAGATTCGACCGCTACCTATTGCGGGAGGCTGCGGCGCGCCGGATTCCCACAGCCGCCGTAATCATCGGTTGGGACAACCCGTCCTCCTACCGTCTTTCCGGCGCGCCGGTAGATTGGGTTACTTGTTGGTCGGAAATTCAAAAAGAAGAACTTGTACTGGGAGCCGACTGGCAACCCGAGCGCGTGCACGTTGGTGGAATTCCTTCCTATGATGGGTATTTCCGGAAATCCTGGATAATTCCTCGCGATGAGTACTTCCGTTTGCACAATCTGGATCCTCGACGCAAATTGCTTTCCTACGCGGCCAGCTTCGTCACCTTTGCCCCGAATTTCCCTAATATGGCTACCTTGGCTGAATTGGTGAGCAATAACGCCTTCGATGAACCGTGCCAGTTGCTCATCCGGTTGCATCCGAATCACTTCCGTCAGGGTTCTATCTATGCTGAAGAAGCCGAGCGCATACGTGCATTCGTGCGCGATATGCCTCATGTGCACATCGTAGAGCCGGTTTCGCTCAGCAGCGGGCTTGGACATTATTCGGGCGAGGATATGCCGGAAAAGTCTTCCATGATGGCCTATTCCGATGTATTTCTGACAGTCTATTCCACGATGGTCGTCGAGACGGCAATCCACGATCGTCCCATTGTCAGTGTGTGTATAGACGCTCCTCGAGGCTGGGGTTCGCCCACGATTTACTCCTTGCCTTTGACCGCTATTGGCGAGTGGCCGACACACAAACGATTTCGCCAATCTGGCGCCGGACGCGTCGCGACGAACCGGGAAGAGCTGCGCCAACACATCAACTTTTACCTAAAGTCCCCACATGCCGACTCAGAAGCTCGTCGTCGCTTCGTTGAGGAGGAATGCACCTTCACCGATGGCAGCGCCGGCCGACGAACGGGCGAGTATCTGCTCTCGCTCTTGGAGAGGATGCCGTGAAGTTCCTCATTGCCGGTCTTGGTTCCATTGGGCGTCGTCATTTGCGCAATCTGCGCGCCTTGGGTGAAAGCGATATTCTCCTCTATCGTACCCACCGCTCCACTCTGCCGGATGCGGAACTCGCCGGTTTGCCTGTGGAAACGGACTTGAGGGCCGCGCTGGCCCACCGGCCTGATGCCGTGATCGTTTCCAATCCAACCGCATTGCATTTGGAAGTTGCCATTCCTGCTGCAGAGGCGGGGTGTCCCGTGTTGCTCGAAAAGCCAATTTCCCATTCTCTCGAAGGTGTAGATAGATTGCAGGCTGTTGCCCGCCGGAGCGGCAGTCGCATTCTCGTCGGTTTTCAGTTCCGTTTTCATCCTACACTGAACAAGGCGGCGGAGATTCTCCGCGCCGGACGCATTGGGCGCGTCCTTTCGGTGCGCGCACATTGGGGCGAGTACCTGCCAAACTGGCACCCGTGGGAGGACTTTCGCCAAGGTTATGCTGCCCGACCTGATTTGGGCGGCGGCGTGGTCCTCACGCTTTGTCACCCCCTCGATTATCTGCATTGGCTGATCGGGCCGGTAGAGTCGCTCTGGGCAATGACCGCCTCGCTCAACTTGAACTTAGCGGTGGAGGACGCCGCGGAAATCGGCCTGCGTTTTGTCAACGGCGCTTTGGGCAGCGTCCATTTGGATTATAATCAGCGTCCGCCGGCCCATTATTTGGAGATTGTTGGCTCGGAAGGAATGTTGCGTTGGGATAACCAGGATGGCATCCTCCGCGAATATCGAGCTGGGGAAGATCGTTGGGAGACCTATTCGCCTCCCTTGGACTTCGAAAGGAACGTTATGTTTCTCAAGGAAATGCAACACTTCCTGGAAGTGGTACGCGGCGCACAGCCCATGTGCACGTTGGAAGACGGTGTGTACGCCCTGCGACTTGCCCTAGCTGCTCATCAATCCGACCGTCATGGCTGTCTGGTGAGGATAGCTGAATGAACTTCTTGCGACGTGGATTGCGCTGGCTGACGCGTTGGATTCTTGACGAATCCGACGACGTGCGCCGATCCATCCAGGGCAAAGGGAACGTGCTCCAGTCTCTGGGGGCCAGGTTGGTCAACGTAGAGCTAAGCATCGTCGGCGACAATAACCGTATTATTCTGGGGCAAGGCGGCGTTTTCCAAAATGTTTGCTTCCGCCTGCGCGGCGATGATCATTGCATCGAGTTTGGGCCTAATTGCCGCGTCACGCGCGGCGCGCTCATCTGGTTCGAGGACGAAGGCTGCTCGTTGCGAGTTGGAGCCGGCACAACGATGGTGGATGTGCACATCGCGGTCACGGAGCCGGGCTCAAAAGTCATCATTGGTGAAGATTGTATGTTTGCCAATGATATTGACATCCGCAGCGGCGATAGTCATTCCATTGTGGATGCCGTCAGCGGCGAGCGGCTGAATTTCGCGGCAGACGTTGTCATCGGCAACCACGTCTGGATCGCGCCGCACGTGGTTATCTTGAAGGGTGTCCATATTGGCGACCACTCGGTCGTCGCGACCGGTTCCATTGTTACCAAATCCTGCCCGCCGAACACGTTGATCGCCGGCAACCCGGCGCGTGTCGTGCGCAGCGGAATCTCATGGAAAAGGGAGCGTGTCTATCATGGCAAGCAAGGCAACGGCGAATAACAGCGGTTTCATTTCCCCCTATGGAGGCCAGTTGGTCAATCTGGTTGTGGAGGGGACGGAGCGCGAGGAGCTGTTAGCGCGCGCCGCGAAACTTCCCTCAATTAAAATTAGCATGCGCAATCTATGCGATTTGGAATTATTGGCCACAGGCGGTTTTTCCCCTTTGAGAACGTTTATGGACAAAGCCGACTACGTGCGCGTGCTGCACGAAATGCGCCTTACGAGCGGCTTGCTCTGGCCTCTGCCGATAACCCTAACTGCCGATCCCAAAGAACTTCCTACCGTAGGCGGCGAACTGGTGCTGCGCAGTGCTACAAACGACATCTTGGCGATCATGACTCTCGAAGAAATTTACCATTGGGACCCGAAGGTGGAAGCCGCTTTGGCATATGGCACAACCGACGCAAGACACCCTATGGTCTCGGAAATGGAACGCTGGGGCAGGGTGTGCATCTCCGGGCCGCTCAAGGTGCTTAACTTACCCAAGTACTATGACTTTGTGGACCTGCGGCTGACGCCGGCGCAAGTGCGTGCCCGGCTGGAGGCCATGGGGAACCACAATGTTGTTGCCTTTCAGACGCGTAACCCGCTCCATCGCATTCATGAAGAGCTGACAAAGCGCGCTGCAGAGGCTGTGGGCGGTTCCCTGCTTATCCACCCCGTTGTAGGCATGACCAAACCGGGCGATGTCGATCACTATACCCGCGTTCGAATTTACCGCATCCTTGTTGAAAAGTACTACGACAACAGCAAGACCTTGCTTGCTCTCCTGCCGCTGGCCATGCGGCTGGCCGGTCCAAAGGAAGCGTTGCTCCATGCGATCGTGCGCCGTAACTACGGCGCCAACTACTTTATCGTGGGCCGCGATCACGCCGGCCCCGGCAAGGACTCCGGTGGGCGACCGTTCTATGGCCCCTACGAGGCACAGGAGCTCATGAAGCAATACGAGGAGGAAGTGGGGGTACGGATGATTCCCTTCGAGGAGCTCGTGTATCTGCCCGATGAGGACCGTTATGTGGAAGCCGGCAAAGTGCCGCCGGGGGCCCGTGTCTGGAACATTTCCGGCACGCAGGTACGCGATGAATACCTGGCGAAAGGGAAACTCCTGCCGGCTTGGTTCACGCGCCCGGAAACCGCGGAAATCCTGCGACAGATGTACCCGCCGCGCCACAAGCAAGGCTTCTGTGTTTGGTTTACCGGCCTAAGCGGCGCAGGGAAATCGGCCACTGCCCAGATTCTGGCCGAACTCTTGCTCGAATACGGACGGCAAGCCACCGTTCTGGACGGCGATGTGGTGCGCACCCATCTATCGAAAGGTTTGGGCTTCAGCAAGGAAGATCGCGACACCAACATTTTGCGCATCGGATTTGTAGCCGGTGAAATTGTACGGCACGGCGGCGTGGTCATCTGTGCCGCAATCAGTCCTTACCGCGCCACGCGCGAGGAAGCGCGCAAGATGGTCGGCGAGCATTTCATCATGGTCTATATGGACACGCCCATCGAAATTTGCGAACAGCGCGATGTAAAAGGACTATACGCCAAGGCGCGACAAGCACTCGCCGAAGGCAAACCCATGGGGTTTACCGGCGTGGACGACCCCTACGAGCCGCCGATTGATCCCGAATTGACCCTGCACGGTTATGATGTGACGCCGGAGGAAAACGCTCGGAGCATTGTCGAATATCTCAAAGCACAGGGGTATCTTGAACCCCTGCCCTGATAATCCTTTGGAGTCTATCGAGACGTGAGCAGAATTCAGGACAAGTTTGACTTGAACGGACGCGTCGCGGTTGTCACCGGCGGAGCAGGCTTGCTTGGCGCGGAGTTCTGTCGCACGCTGGCCGAAGCCGGAGCTGCCGTCGCTGTGGTGGACGTAAACCGCTTGGCGGCGAACCGCGTTGCGGATGCACTTCTCCAGACGGGCTACCGCGCCTGTAGCATTCCCACGGATGTTACCCGGCCCGATTCGGTTGCCCAGATGGTCGCGACCGTGCTGGAATCCTTTGGACGCCTGGACATCCTGGTCAACAGCGCTGCGCTCGATCCCAAGTTCGATCCCCAGGCTCTTGCGCAAGGCCTTGCTCCTGGCGCGTTCGAGGATTACCCGCTCGAGCAGTGGAATCAAGCTCTGGCGGTTAACCTGACAGGCGCCTTTCTGGTGACCCAAGCCTGCGTGCGCCCTATGCTCGAGCAGGGAAAACGCGGCAGTATCATCAATATCTGTTCGACCTATGGCCTGAACGGGCCCGACCAACGCATTTACATCAAGGACGGCAAGCGATTGGCCTACAAACCCGTCTACTACACGGTCACCAAGGCCGGTATTCTAGGACTGACGAAATATCTGGCTTCCTATTACGCAGGCACAGAAATTCGTGTCAACGCCCTCACCCCCGGCGGCGTGTACAACGATCACGATGAAACGTTCGTGGCTAACTATTCTGCCCGAACAATTCTGGGAAGAATGGCGCGAAAAGACGAAATGAATGGAGCCTTGCTCTTCCTTGCTTCCGACGCCTCGTCGTATGTGACCGGCGCCAACCTGATTGTAGATGGGGGGTGGACTGCATGGTAGGGCAAGAGCGCACTTTCATCCGAACGAGCGGCTATGTCCTCTAACAGTGTCGAAGTACTGGCCATTATCCCGGCGCGCGGAGGGTCGAAAGGTATCCCGCGTAAGAACATTCGCCCTTTTGTCGGCTATCCTCTCATTGCCTGGAGCATTGCCGCCGCCTCTCAGGCGCAGACGGTGACACGGACCATCGTCAGCACCGATGATGAGGAGATCGCGGCGGTAGCGCGTCAGTATGGCGCCGAGATACCTTTCCTCCGTCCAGCCGAGTTTGCTCAAGACAACACGACCGACTTGCCTGTCTTTGCGCACGCTTTACGCTGGTTGGAGGAGCACGAAAGATATCGGCCGGACGTTGTGGTGCAGTTGCGCCCCACCTCTCCCATTCGCCCGCCGGACTGTGTGGATCGGGCGGTGCGCTTGCTATTGGAACACCCCGAAGCAGATTGTGTGCGCGGCGTGGTGCCGGCCGGTCAGAATCCATACAAAATGTGGCGCATTGACCCGCAAAGCGGTCGCATGATTCCCCTGCTTAGTGTTCCAGGCGTTCCCGAACCGTATAATGCCCCACGTCAAAGTCTCCCCCAGGCGTACTGGCAAACCGGCCATATTGACGCGATACGTCCGGCAACGATTCTGGCGAAAAATTCGATGACGGGCGAGGCTATCTATCCGCTTATCCTCGACCCTCGTTATACGGTGGATATTGACACTCCTGCGGATTGGGCGCGATACGAGCAGGTGGTAGCGACCATGGCCTTGGACATGGTCTGGCCTGGCCGCCCCTGCCGTCCTTTCCCCTCGCGCGTGGAGGCGTTGATTCTCGATTTCGACGGCGTACTCACCGACAACCGCGTCTGGACCGACGAAACGGGAAGGGAGTCGGTTGCTTCTAATCGTAGCGACAGCGAGGGCCTTTCGCGGTTGCGCGAGGCAGGTGTGCAGGTTTGGGTGATTTCGAAGGAAACGAATCCAGTTGTGGCTGCGCGCTGCAATAAATTACGTATTCCTTTCCTGCAAGGGATTGACGATAAAGAGACTGCGCTCAAAAAATTGCTCGTGGATCAAAAGATGGCCCCTGCTTACACGGTTTATGTCGGCAACGACGTCAATGACCTTCCATGCTTTCCTGTTGTTGGCTGGGCGGTTGCCGTTGCCGATGCGCAGCCGGAGGTCATCCGGCAGGCCGATTATGTGCTGACGCGCGCGGGTGGGGATGGCGCCGTGCGCGAAATTTGTGATTTGATTCAACAGAGGTGCTATGAAACGAGAAGCTAAGATTGGTAATCGCCTGGTCGGCGATGGACATCCCGCTTACATCATTGCCGAAATCGGCATCAATCATAATGGCGATCTGGAATTGGCGAAGCGTATGATTGACGCGGCGGTCCACGCTGGCGTGGACGCGGTCAAGTTCCAGAAACGAACCCCGGAGGTTTGCACGCCGCCGGAACAACGAAACCAAATGCGCGAGACGCCATGGGGATACATTACCTACTTGGAGTACCGCAGGCGAGTCGAATTCGGGGGAAAAGAATACCGCGAGATTGATCGCTACTGCCGCAAGAAGAACGTTGCTTGGTTCGCTTCTGTGTGGGACGAACCTGCTGTGGACTTCTTGGAGCGATTCGATCCGCCCGCCTATAAAATTCCTTCCGCTGCCCTCACCGACCACGCCTTGTTGCGCTACGTGCGCAAGACCGGCAAGCTTGTCATCCTTTCAACAGGAATGTCCACTATGGAGCAGATCCATCAGGCCGTAGAGGTGCTAGGGCATACCAATCTTATCCTCACCCACTGTACCAGCACGTATCCCTGCGAGCCGGAGGAGCTCAATCTACGCATGATTGAAACCTTGCGGCGAGAATTTCCTGAAGTGCCTATTGGCTATTCGGGCCATGAAGTGGGGCTTGTTCCCTCTGCCGTGGCCGTGGCATTAGGCGCTTGTGTGGTAGAACGTCATCTCACGTTGGATCGCGCGATGTGGGGCAGCGATCAGGCCGCCTCTGTGGAGCCGGGTGGCTTTGAGCGCTTGGTCAAATATATTCGCGTTACCGAGGCTGCCCTGGGCGATGGCATCAAGCGCGTCTATGAGAGCGAATTGCCGTCCTTGAGGAGATTAAGGAGGGTCGAAAATCATGGAGGATGAAGGCTATCAGAATGTTTCTGAGCAGGTCTAACATGACGCTAGCTTGCATCGGACATGCCGGATGCACCCTCCTTCTGTTTCCTGATCGTACTCTGCAAGTTGGTCTCCGGCTTACCTTCCTTCTGTCTGTCCCAGCCGAACGATCCAATACCACAACGTAGTCCCTACAATTTCCAGGCTTTGCGGGGAGACTTTGTCGGGAGTGTCGGCAGCGGTATGCCAGTAAGGATAGTCGAAATCAATGATGACCGCGGCGGGGATGCCGGCTTCGAGGAAGGGGATGTGATCGTCAAAGATGCTGTATTTCGGTTCGGCGATGAATTGCTCCCCATAGCCTAGCCAAGCGGCCTGTTGCCAGATAGCATTGGCCAGGGCCTGGTCAGAGTTTCGTTCCAAGAAGATGTTCAGATCGGCGTCTCCGACCATGTCCACGATAATGACGGCCTGCGGACGGAAGGTCATCTCGGCGACGAATGCGCGTGCGCCCATACTCCATTCCCAGCCTGGGAAACCGCCGTTGTCTTCTGCGTCGAAGAAGACCAGCCAGAGGGGAACCGTATCCTTCGGTAACGTACGCGCCAGTTCGAGCAACACGGCGACGCCGGAAGCGCCATCGTTGGCGCCGGGCACGGGCGTGTTGGGATGGTCGGGATCGCGATCGGCATGGAGACGGCAGTCGTAGTGAGTACCCAGCAGGAGGGTGGGGGCTTCCTCGGAGCGATAGGCGATGACATTGTGGATGGGCTTTCCGTTTGACTCGGCGTACTGGGCGCGGACATGCCAACCGGCTTGGTCGAGTTCGCTTTGCAGCCAGACGAGGAAACGCGCGTGCGCAGCACTTTGCGGTGTACGTGGCCCGAGCTTTACCTGGGCGACGACGTCTTGATAGGCGCGTTGCCCGTCAAAGACTTTACGTTCACAGGCAGAAAGCGACCACAGTAGGAACAGGTTGGTGAGCACAGGGAGGACAAAGCGTATTATGCGTGTAGCCATGAAATCCCATCGCCCCTTCTTCAAGAGGTCAGGCCAAAGAGATGTCTTTCAAAAACGCTTCCAAATCCCGATGAGCGCGTTCGGCGTATGCTGTGGCGCGGGCGCGCTTACCGCGGATAAGCTTGCTCGGTAGCGGCGGAAGAATGCCAAAATTGGCCTTCATAGGCTGGAAGTCCTTCATGTCAGCGTGGGTGATGTAGTAACAGAGCGCGCCGAGCATGGTTGTAGGAGGTAGGGTGAGAGGAGATTGTCCCCGTTTCCAGCGCGTGGCATTCCAGCCGGCCAAGAGACCGGTGGCAATATTTCCCAGGTATCCCTCGACTCCGGTGATCTGACCGGCCAAGAACAAGTCGGGACGTTGACGCGTTTGCAACGTGGGCAAGAGCACTTTGGGCGAGGCGATGAACGTGTTGCGGTGCATTTGTCCGTAACGGACGAATTCTGCCTTTTCCAGCCCTGGAATCAGGCGGAACACGCGCGCTTGCGCAGAGTACGTTAGATTTGTTTGAAAGCCGACCATGTTATATAAGGTAGCAGCCAGGTTGTCTTGGCGCAATTGAACAACAGCATAGGGTTGTTTCCCACTGCGTGGATCTACCAAACCGACTGGGCGGAGTGGCCCGAAAGCGAGTGCCTCGCGCCCGCGCTGAGCCATAATCTCGATAGGTAAGCAACCTTCAAAGTAAGTAGGAGCGCCGGCATCCACGCTGTGTTCGATCTCCTGCTCAAACTCGCGTAGAGGCACTCGTTCGGCGGAAAGTAGGGCGTCCACGAACGTATTGTATTCCTGTTCGGTCATTGGGCAGTTGATATAGTCGCCTTTCTCTTGCTCGCTGCGCGCGTAGCGCGAGGCGCGAAAGGCGAGTTCCATATTGATTGATTCGGCGGCGATGGTAGGCGCAATCGCATCGAAGAAATATAAGTGCTCCTCGCCGGTGAAGGAGGCAATGGCTTGTGCCAGAGCCGGCGAGGTCAGCGGGCCGGAGGCAAGAATGCACAAGCCGGATGGAATTTCTCGCATCTCCTGGCGCAGGATTTCAATGTTAGGATGGGCCTGAAGCGTTCGCGTTACTCGTTCGGCGAACTTCTGGCGGTCAACGGCCAGGGCGCTACCGGCTGGTAGTGCTGTCGCCTCCGCACAGGTCAGCAGGAGCGATCCGAGCTGGTGGAGTTCCTTCTGCAAGACGCCGGCTGCTCTGTCGGGCAGACGTGAACCAAGCGAGTTGGAGCAAACGAGTTCGGCGAGAAAGCTCGTTGCGTGGACGCCGGTCGAAACAAGAGGGCGCATCTCGTACAGTCTTACACGTAAGCCGCGTTGCGCGGCCTGCCAGGCCGCCTCGCTTCCGGCCAGACCGCCGCCGATAATGATCAAATCGGGTGGGGGCGTCATAGGAACACTTCGGGTGGTACGGATTGCTTACCAATTGTAACAGAAAGACATTGCTTCCTTCGTCCTCCTTGTGGGCGAGTATAATCAAGATACTTTTCCATTGTTTTCAGGAGTATGCCATGTTCCCTCTTATTCGCATTGAGGAAATTGCTCACTATGTTGGTCGGGATGTGACCGTACGCGGTTGGGTGTATAACCGTACTGATAAAGGGAAATTGGTCTTCTTGCTCGTGCGCGATGGCAGCGGTTTTGTGCAGTGCGTTGCTTTTAAGGGAGATCTATCGGGGCCTTTGTTTGATGAGATCGCCCATCTGCCACAAGAATCATCTGTGGTTGTGAATGGCGTGGTACGTGCGGATTCGCGCGCGCCGGGCATTCCCGGCGGTTATGAGATCGGCGTGCGTGACCTGAAGGTTGTCCAAGCGGCTAGTGAAGACTATCCGATGGCGCTCAAGGAGCATGGGCCGGATTTTGCTCTCGATCATCGCCATCTCTGGATTCGTATGCCGAGTCAGTGGGCGATTCTGCGCGTGCGCGCCACGGTGATCGCTGCTGTACGCGAATGGCTCGATTCGCACGGATTTATCAACCTGGACACACCGATTCTCACACCGGCAGCTTGCGAAGGGACAACAACGCTCTTTGAAACGGAGTACTTTGATGAGGGCAAGGCCTACCTGACACAGTCTGGGCAGTTGTACAATGAAGCCAATATTATGGCATTCGGCAAGGTATATTGCTTCGGCCCAACGTTTCGCGCCGAGAAATCGAAGACTCGCCGTCATCTAACGGAATTCTGGATGGTGGAACCGGAGATCGCGTTTTGCGACTTGGATGGGTTGATGGAGATTGAGGAACAGTTCGTCGCGCATATTGTGAAGCGTGTGCTGCGTGAGCGCACGCCGGAATTGAGGTCGCTTGGCCGCGACATCGGCCGCCTGAAGAATATCGAGCCGCCTTTCCCGCGCCTTTCCTACGATGAGGCAGCTAGGATATTGCACGACATCTACGAAGAGGAAATCGACCCTCCGAAGAAGGACTTACTTAAGTTCGAATGGGGGATGGATCTTGGTTCGCCTCATGAAATCGCATTGACCTCGCGTTATGAGAAGCCTGTTTTCATCTATGGGTATCCTACCAAGGCTAAGGCCTTCTACATGGAACCATGGCCGGGGCGGCCAGAAATCTGCAAGTCGGTGGATTTGCTTGCTCCCGAAGGGTACGGTGAAATCATTGGCGGATCGGAACGTATTTCGAATCACAATCTTCTTCAGCAACGCATTCATGAGCAGGGCTTGCCGGAAGAAGCGTTTCGCTGGTACCTCGACTTGCGCAAATACGGCTCGGTGCCGCACTCAGGCTTTGGTATGGGCATCGAACGAACGGTAGCTTGGTTGTGCGGCATTGAGCATATTCGTGAAGCCATTCCGTTCCCTCGCACGATTAAGCGCGTGTATCCATAGGTGGCTTGCATGGACGATCTAGCTACCCCGACCTCGCCGCGCTGGGGCGGCATGACGAAGTTAATCGTTGCCCTGACAGGCATCGCCATCGTTGGGGCTTTGATCATCCGTTTCCATACGCTTATCGTTCCTCTCTTGATGGCGTTTATCCTTGCTTATCTCTTCCATCCCCTGGCCATGTTTTTGCATCAAAGGACTCCTCTGAGCTGGCGCGGCGCGGTCAATGTAATCTATCTGATTTTCCTGGCAATAGTGCTTACGCTGTTGATATGGGGCGGGGTTGGCCTGGTGCAACAGGCGCAGAGTCTCATTGTTGCTATTCAGAATAGCCTCTGGGCTTTACCTACCTTTCTGGAGAGTTTAGGAGGGCAGGTCTACCGGCTGGGCCCTTGGGAAGTGGATCTTTCCGCACTTAATTGGAGTGATTTGAGTCGGGAACTTATCAGGCTGGCGCAGCCTTTGCTGGGGAGAGCAGGCAATTTGATAGGAACGTTAGCGAGCGGTGCGGCCTCTACCCTGGGTTGGCTGGCTTTTATATACGTTGTTTCCTATTTTCTCTTGTTGGAGAGCGGCGGTTTGCAAATTCCTGTCTTTTCCCTCGACCTTCCTGGCTACCGCGAGGATTTTCGTTGTTTGGGCGAGGAATTGCGCCGCATCTGGAACGCTTTTTTGCGTGGTCAGATGTTGCTGTTCGTTCTGACGGTTATTGTCTATACGGTGTTGTTGAGCCTGCTAGGGGTGCGTTATACATTCTGGTTGGCGTTGCTGGCCGGTTTAGCAACCTTCGTGCCGTATGTTGGGCCTGCGGTAGCCTGGAGTACGTTAGGTCTAGTAGCGCTTTTCCAGCCGTTCCACCCCTGGGGTGCTTCGCCGTTGTTCCACGCTTCCTTGGTGGTGCTGGCGGCGATTCTGGTGGATCAGGTGTTCAACAGTATGATTACTCCGCGCATCATGGCGCAGGCACTGCGCGTGCATCCGGCAGCTGTGTTGGTTGCAGCGGTTTTAGCCGCGCGCTTGTTAGGAGTGGTTGGCCTTCTTTTGGCCGCGCCGCTTCTCTCTAGTTTGAAACTCGTCGGCACGTACATCTTACGGAAGATGCTCGATCAGAATCCCTGGCCTATCCAGAAAGAAGCCGCTCCTGCCGCGCCATCGCTTGGGGGCCGATTCTATCGCTGGTGGAAAAAACGCTTGCGACTCTGGTCCTCTTCTTTGCGGCGCCGTTCCAGACAAGCGAACGCGAACGAGAAAGGGGATGCTCCTGCGACCGGGAACGAGTAGGTGAATAAGTTGTGGGGCGCGCCGCAGGCTACTTGTGGAGCGTCAAGTTCATCCTTTGTGTCTGACTGCTTTTTGCGGGTTGCCTTTCAATGCTTTTATCTCTGACTCTGAGAGTTCCCGCCATTGCCCTGGCTTGAGGTTCCCCAGACACAGCGAGGTCATGCGGACGCGAATGATACGCACGACTGGGAGGCCGATTTGGCGTCCCGTTTCTCGAATTTGCCGTTTATGTCCCTCGCGTAAGATCACACGCAACCAAGCGCCTTTGCCAAATTTGCTTTCCACAGCGACTCTGGCAGGTTGTGTCCGATAGCCATCCGCCAAGACAACGCCCTTGCGCCAGGCTTCCAATTGTTCTTCATCAGGCTGACGCGCGACCAGGACGCGATATTCCTTTTCGTGTTCGTAGCGGGGGTGGGTTAGGCGATTTGCGAGCTCTCCATCGTTTGTGAGCAGCAACAACCCCTCGGAATCCAAGTCCAGCCTTCCAACTGGATAGAGCTGAGTGGACACAGGAATCAGTTCGCGCACGGTGCGACGGCGATCTGGCGAGTAAACGGCGGAGAGTACCCCGCGCGGTTTGTAGAGCAGAATATAGACAGGTTTCTCCGGAGCGGCGAGAGGAACGCCATCTACCGCAATTCGATCTGCGCCGGCATCGGCTTTCTCTCCTAGCGTCGCGATATGTTCGTTGACGCGCACCCTGCCGGCGGCAATCAATTTCTCACAACGCCTTCGTGAGCCGTAACCCGCGCGAGATAGAATCTTCTGCAAACGCTCTTTCACAGAGAACGATTATACCGCTATCTGCTCCAAGCCAAAACTGGTTTGTTGCGGGCGCACGAGCAACATAGGCGCTTTGATTGCGCCCATTTGGGGCAAGAAGGGGTTGGTGATCTCCGCTTCGTAGAGGGATATCCAGGTCAGCCGATTGATGGTAGCGAGCGAGGTGTTGAAATCCGCCTGTGTAGAGACGCGCATCTTGCATTTCAGGACGAAGGTGCCAAGCAAGGCAGTAACCGGCAACATGGTGCGATTAGCCTCGTTTGGATCATAATCGAGAGGGTCTTCCGCCGGTGGAGCAAGATGGAAGCCGTACACTAATCCGTTGTATAGGTAGAGTTCTGGCATAGAGAGCACTTTTGGCGCTCCACACAACAATACAACCTGAGCGCGTAACAGATGGATGTATTCTGGGGCGGCGTCGGTGCGTAGCCAGATACTGACTCGTACAGCCTGTTTCGTGATTACATCACCTCTTACCAGGCCATTCGCCGTGTAGGCAATAACAGGCGTTGTTTTTTCATCAGAGGCTGGAGTGTACATACTACCTCCTCTTACGAAATATTATAGAGGTTTTCCTGCCCCCTGACCGTTAATGACATTTCTGAAAAGGTCAGGGTGTGGGTACGTCGGAGGGCTTGGCACGATAGCCTCCGCTCCAGTCAGTGATGTCACAGGTTGCCGTCTGCCCGCCCTTGACCGTGATATGGAAAGGCAGCCGCCCGCATGACCGGCGGGATCATAGGCCACAATTTGGTATTTGCCCGGTGAGATGAATCCATCTATCGAATATCCTGTGCTGCCGGCGGGAATGAGAAGCCACCAGTAGTGGGGCTTCTCGTGGTTGAACGCCACGATGACCAGTCTGGGAATACTGCCGTATGGGTAGTCGTAGATTCCGCCGGAAATTGTGCCGGGGGAAGGAGTTTCTGTGGGGGTGCGAGTAGAGGGGACAGGTGGCATGAAGGTGGCTGTCTGTGAGCGCGGGCGTTGATGACGCCGGTGGAGTTAGCGCTTGCAGGGTGGCCGCCACTATGGTTGCAAGAAGTTCGTTGTCCCCTAATGTGGGCGCAAGGAGGGAGGGGAGCGTTTCGCTGAACGGCGTCTTTGCGACGTTCGGCAGGTTGCATGCGAACAGCAACGTCCCCAGAAGAGTCAGGAAGAGAGGGATGTTTGCTTTGTTCATAGTTCACTTGCCCGCAGGCGAGCCTTGAAGGTTTCTTGAAGTTGAGCCTGGAGAGAAGGTACACCGGCGCCTTGCAGAGCATCGTGTAATGCCGCCCATTCCTCGCCGTTTACAAAGCGCCAATCCAGAAACACATAGCATTGATAAGGGCCCAGTCGAATGAAAAAGCCTTTCTCGTGTAATTCGCGGCAGGAGCGAATGTACTCCAGACCGCTGGCGTAATCTTTGAACATCACATATCCATTGACAGGGAGTCGCAAACCCTCGGCGAGTGTTTTTTGCCTATATTGTCCGGCGACTTTATCTCGGAACATCACGGAAGAGCGAATCCAACCTTCCGTTTGCGCATACTTATTATGGTATATTACGAGCGCTCGTTGCAATTCACCGGCCGCGTTGAAGCCGTTCGTGTAGGCAAAGATGTCCTCGTTCACGAAACCCTGTGGAGTGAAAAAGTCATAGAGCACGAAGTGTTTGACGTCTGCGAAGAGATAGCGGCGATGTAGGAGCGGAAAAATACGGCTTTCATGGCCGCGCACAAGCGCTTCATCAGCCGCTTCGTCCCAATAGGCGTGCCGATACTCCATCCCATATTTTTCGCGGAACCCCTCGATTTGCCCGTGAGCGAACATGGGAAGGCCGGGCATGGTAACCATCATGGTACAAACGCCGAAGTATTTCTCGGTCGTTCCAAATTGTTGCGCGGCAGGTTCTTCGTCTGGGGTGCTCATAAAGTTAACGAAGCGCTTGAGCACTTCGGGATCGAATTCCAGCACATTTTTTATAACTTGGCGGTAGTTAGCGTTGTCCTCCTCGCGGAGCATGTGCATAAATGCTGAATTGTATACGCGATGCATGCCCAGCGTGCGAACGAAGTACCCTTCCATCAGCCAGAAGGCCTCGGCTAGCAGCAAAGTGTCTGGCGCTTCGGCGGCTACGCGATCTACTACCTCGCGCCAGAATTCCTTCGGCATCAGCGCGTCGAAAGCCTGTATGGACATACCATGTTCGGCGCGGGAGGGGATCGCGCCGCCCTGACCTGGCGCGGGGAACCAGAGCCGTTGGATATGTGTCTTGACCAGCGTCATGGCCGCGTCAAAGCGGATGATGGGAAAATGACGCGCAACGTGTAGTATCGTCCGGATTACCGCCTCGCGCACTTCGGCTTTCGAGTAATCCAATTGAGCCGTGTCGTTCCATGGCAGCGATGTGCCGTCGTTGCCATGGTAGATGTAACGCTCCTCCCCGCTGCGCCGATCGAGACGCTTGAATACGACCGCCGCGTCGCTACGGTCGTAGTAGTGATCTTCTAAAAAAATCCCCACGCGCTCATCGTGGGAAAGGTCGGGGCCACGAAAGGAGTACGATGGAAAGGGCGGATAGGGAAGCGAAAGGAACCACTCGGGATGCTCGATGACCCAGCGGGAGTCAATGGCCATGTGATTTGGCACCATGTCTGCGGCTAGGCGGATTCCGTAGCGCGCGGCGCGCTGACGCAGGTTTTCCAACGCCTTCCAACCACCCAGCTCTGCGGCGATTTCATAATCCATCAAGGCATACGCCGAAGCAGCCGCTTCTGGATTCCCCATCAAGTGTTTGATGCGCTGGCTGGCCTTGCTGCGTTCCCACAGACCAATCAACCAGAGGCCGTTAAGGCCATGTTGTTGCAAGCGTTCCAATTCTGCGTCTGGAATCTGGTCGAGAGTACAAATCGGGCGCTGGTATGCTTTAGACAGTTGATCTAGCCAGACATAAGTGTTACGGGCAAGGAGGACCAATCGCGTCATCCAGTCGGCGTCTTGGCTGAAATGTTCCACTTCATCTTCGGTGTGGAAAAACGGGACGGCAATCTCGTATCCGCCGGGGATGGCGCGGCGTAGCTGAGCTTCGCGCAAGTAATCGATTGCGCGACGGAGATGTTGAACGAAATCTTCGCCGAGCAAATCTCCCCATTTTTCAATCAAGGATGTTAGCTGGCCGGCGAGCGAGTCGGGCGACTCCTTGACCGGCGCGAGGAGCATAGTGAGTAAATTGCCGCTTTCTCCCTCTCCCTTTGCCCCTACAGGGGGTTGGTGCATAAAGAAATCGGTTACGAGCTCAATTAATGCTTGACAAGCGGTGTTGGTTTTCAGAGGAGTCAAATCGAAGAAGTCGCGGTACCTTTGCAAGGCTGGATTCTCGGCGGTCAAATGGGCCAGGAAAAGTTCCTCGAGCGCTATCCAGCGGTTCGGTAGCATTTCTTTTCGATCGTTCAGGTAGTCTTGTGCAGAGATTTCCCCCTTCCGAAGAGCGAGCGGTGGGAATTCTTCAACAAATTGCAAGAGCGTTCTTTCCAGGTTCTCTCCCAGATAGGTCTCCAGAAATGTCAGGGCTCGATGAATGGTCTGAGGGCTTCGTTCGAGGAAGCGGCGGATGATAAGATGCAGGGCTTCGTGGAGAAGCCCCATGGCGTAGATGTCGGCGGCCGGAAATGTCTCGCTTCGTGCTATGCTCACCGCGTTGGCAAATCGCTTGGCGATCTCGAAGCTGGCTGGAGTAATATGCCCGTCGAGGATGAACAGCGTCTCATCGAGGCGGTACATTTCTCGCGCCCGGCGAGAGATGAGAAATTCCAACGGCACGGCAGCCCTCCGTACAGGGGATGAAGTGATGCTCACTCTTTGAGGCGGACGTAGAATAGCGTGGAGCCGTCAATCTCCTGTGTGCGCATCTGGAAGTAGTCTTTGTAACTGGCGATCAAGCGTGAAAGTTGACGGTGACCGTATGTTCGGGGATCAAAGCCGGGGTCTAGTTGATGAAGGGCGTTGCCCATGTGGTCCAACCGCGCCCAGCCATCTTCTTGTGCGGCCATGTCGTAAGCCTGGCGCAAAATGGACATCGCCTCGTGCTCGACCTCCTGACTTGTCTCGGTTTTCGCTTTCTTGTGTGCGCCACGCGAAGCCGATACTTGCGCTTCGTGCTTTTCTTCCGCCTCCAAATTCTCTGTATAAACGAAGACATCGCAAGCATTTACAAACGGCTTGGGTGTTTTCTTTGCGCCGATGCCCATAACGAATACGCCGCTCTCGCGAATGCGTGTGGCCAGCCGGGTGTAATCGCTATCCGAGGAAACCAGGCAAAAACCATCTACGACGCTGGAGTGGAGTAGATCCATCGCATCAATAATCATTGCCGAGTCGGTGGCATTCTTGCCAACAGTGTAACGAAACTGTTGAATGGGTTGGATGGCATAATAGTTGAGCACATCCTTCCAGGAGTTCATGTTGGCGGTTGTCCAGTCTCCATAAATGCGACGGACGGTTACCAAGCCGTATTTGCTGGCTTCCATCAGCATCTGCGGCAGAAGGCCGGGTTGGGCATTGTCGCCGTCAATCAGAATGGCGATTTTCTTGCGCGGGAGAGAGGGAATCGATTCTTCAGACATACTCCCATTATAAGCTTTGCTGAGCAATCGTGGGCTTATCTCTTGGCGTGGTGTCAAGTTGGCCAATGGCAGCGAAACACCCCTAGAGACAAAATGCGGAAAACCATTGCGGCGGTTGGCATGACATCGCCGTAAGGGATGTTCGGTGTGTTCGAGGGGAAGTATCGAATTCATTTTCGGTACGGAGACTATGACATCAGGCAAAGGATGTGAGTGCAGCGTTGCTTGTTCGTCGTCCGAGTCGGCGTGTTCTTTTGCGATGGCGCCACGCCAACCAAGTTGCGCCGGCACCGAACGCGGTCGCGAGCAGGTCAATCAGGCTCCCTAGGTAGGGGATCGCTCGTAACAGGGTGTACACCAATGCGCCGGTCAAGAGAGACAGCGCCAGCCACCAGAAGCTCTTGCTTTCTTTATTTGCAAACAACCAGGGGAAAAGGGCGTAACAAGCAATGACTTTGGCCCCGTATAACACAAACAACCATAAAGCGACCGCGAGCGCGCTTAACGTACAGAGGAAAAGTATCCAGAGCGCTGCGGCAATTTGCCAGAGGCCCAGGTATACCAACCCCAAGCCGACGGCGAAAAGGAGCATGTAGAACGCAAGGAGCAAGAGGAAGACATTCATAATAGCGACGAGCACAGCGGCGCCTACACCCAGGTCCGCCATGGCTTTTGGCGTGCTTTCTCGCTGCTTGCTTCTAGGGATGGGCGCGCTAGCCAGAGCATGAGCAGAGAAAAGACGGCGAATGCTAGCCAAAGGCGGAGTCGGCCGAACAGCCACTCGCGCCACGGAGAAGATGTTGTGTTTGTCGCTCCAATAGGTGACAAGCCGGCGCCCAGGCCATGGCCGGATGCAGGCGGCCAGAAGACGTGTGGGGTCAGGGGCAATGGGGAGGACGACGATTCGATATGCAGGCGAATCGTGAGTTCGTCGAATCCGAGGAGTTGCATCAGGGCATTGTACAATTGAATTGGGCCGAGAATTGTGTGCAAGGAGCGACCGATGTGGCCGTTTAGGCCGGCATCCAAACCAAGTGCAAACAGATCGCGCCCGATGAACGATTCGGGTTCGCTAGTCAGGCTGATGGTTGCAACGTATAGGTCACGCTCCAGACGCGCCGAATTGCCCAAAGCAAGGGTCAGCGCCAGCTCGTATACCCCGCCGCTGATCGGGCCGTTGATGACGGCATTTTGCCCAATTAGGAGGAGACTGCCGTTGACTGTCCCGTTTACCTGAACTTGATTCCCGATAAGCAGCGCATTGCCGTTTACGGTTTCGTCCAGCGTCACCGCTTGCCCATAGAGGGAAGGCGTCCTGATCGAGAGTTGCTTGGGACAGGAGGGCCGTCTTATAGATTCTTGCCCGAGTTGGCGCGAGAACTGGCAGAAGAACGAGCGACAACAGGATAGCCGCCGTCGTTTTTGTTTTCATAGGTCGCTCTCCTTTCCGAGAAGATGGGGCAATTTTAGTGGGGTGAGCATGCCACTGGTGTGACAATCACGCGTTTGGCTCCGGCTTGTTGCAATGCGTGCTGGACTTCTTTGATTGCATCTGTTGGAGCCAGCGCAATCATGGCGCCTCCGCGCCCTCCGCCGGAGAGTTTGGCGCCCCAGGCGCCGGCAACGCGAGCGGCTTCTGTCAGACGGTCTAGCTCCGGACTGGAAACGGTTAAGTCCTGTAAAAGCGCGTGATTTTCATTCATCAGTAGGCCGAGAGTGGAAAGGTCGCCGTCCTCGAGAGCGCGACGCGCTGCCTGGACGAGCGAGGCGATAGTATCGAAGATGTGCTCGCAATGGGAACGAGAGGTCTCCCAAAGTTGACGCACGGCGGCCACAGAATCGCGCGTCAGGGCAGGAATGCCGCTATCGCCGATAAGCAAGGTGAAAGGTTCGCCGACACGCAGTCGTTCGACGGGTCGTCCCTTGACAAAGTACACGGGCTGCGCATAGGTGACAACGGTATTGTCTATCCCGGAAGGGGCGCCATGGTGTAACTTTTCGATTTCGTAGGCTAGAGCGTTTACCGTTTCGTGGTCGAGTGGTTGCCCTAAGAAGGCGGCCAGGGCGCGTATAACGGCTACCGAAACGGCCGCGCCGGAGCCGAGACCGGAGGCCGCCGGAATATCGGACTCAATGTGAATTTGTAGCGAGGGAGGATCGCTCATGTTTAGTGTGGAAAGAACGCTACGCACAATAGCCGCCAGAGGATGATTGGGCGCGAGTCGGGAGAGTTCTTCTTGCAGGTTGACCTGCGGGGCGTGAATCCAGACGCCGACCTCGGCCGACCGAATCGTCGCCGTTGCCTGCACTTGGGAAACCGGCACGGCGAGCGCAGGGCGCCCGTAGACGACAGCGTGTTCGCCAAGTAGGATAATTTTGCCAGGGGCGGAGGAAGAGATCATAGGAGGTAGAAGATCGCCAGCACGGTCAGCCCCCAGAGAAGAATGGCGATTTGCAGGGGTCGGTCAGAAAGTAGGATGTCCTCCGGCGCGCCGCCGGCGTGTTCTACTTGAACTAGGTACAGGTAGCGGAAGATACCGTAGACAACGAAAGGGATTGTCAACATCAGGGCGTGGTTGCCGGGCGCTTCCGGTCGAAAAAAGGTATAGAGGGAATAGGCTACAACGGTTGTGGCAGAAACGATGCTGAGGTATTGATCGAGCAGAGGGATGGTATAGCCATCCAGGACTTTACGGTGGAGGTTGGCATCCTTGGTCAGCAAGGTTAGTTCGGCGCGTCGTTTGCTGAAACCGAGGTACAGCGCCAGTAGGGTCATGATGACGTACAGCCATGGCGAGAAGCGTTCCACGACAATGAGGGTAACGCCGGCATGGACGCGCAAAACGAAACCGGCTGCGATGAGTAATACATCCAGGATAGGAATGTGCTTGAGAAATTTGGAGTAGGCCAGCATCAGCGCCAGGTAGAGAAAAAGCGTGGACGCGAAAGGCCACCCCAAAGGGAGCGCGAAAACGAACGCCAGGATTGTCAACGCGATGCCGCAGAGAAGCGCCACCGGAACGGGTAGGATGCCGGCGGCGATAGGACGATTGCGCTTAACCGGATGTTGGCGGTCGGCCTCGATGTCCATCAGATCGTTGAACATATAGATGGCGCTAGAGACAAGGCAGAAGAGCGCACAGCCGAGCAAGGTGCGCAGGAAGTCAACCCCATGGAATAGCTTTCCATCAAACACCAGAGCGGCGAAGAGGAAGGCATTCTTCGTCCACTGGCGCGGACGCATGGTTTTGAGAATGGCGCGCAAGGTAGTCATATCCCAATTATATATCATGGGGATGTCTGCAAGGCTGGTATAATGCTGGACGCGGCCCGTAAGCTCATGGAAAACCAAGCGGGCTGCAAGGAGTTCGTATGCTTTCTGCGGCAACATCCTGGAAGTCCCGTTCCTTTCAACGGCGAAGGGAACTCTACTTGACATCTTTTCGTCTCTCTTGTCTTTTGGCCTGGCTTGTTGTCCTTGGGGCTTGTAGACCTATACCGCCTACCCAGAGGGAGAATGCGCCAACAGTTGCCGAATCGACCACGGCGGAACGGCCCTTGCCTACGTTGGAAGGTGTGATTCCGAAACCTGTGCAGGCGATTCCTGGCGGCGATCGGTTTCTTCTGACGGAGAAGACCGACATCTGCCTTGTTCCCGGTAGTGAGGAGACGCGACGTGTGGCGCAATTCCTTGCTGAACGCTTGCGAAGATCCACTGGGTATCCTGTGCCGATTCTGACGGCCGATGGCGATTGCGCCGATGGGGATGTGTATTTGCTGTTGGATGCCGATGAAGTATCGCTGGGTAGCGAGGGCTATGAACTGAGTATCACGCCGCAGCGTGTCACGCTGCGCGCGGCGCGGGCTGCCGGCTTGTTCTATGGAGTGCAGACGATTCGCCAGTTGTTGCCGCCAGCAGTGGAAAGCTCAAGCTTGCAGCAGGAAGTATGGGAAATCGCAACGGGCGAGATTCGAGATTACCCTCGTTTTGCCTGGCGAGGCGCTATGCTGGATGTCGCACGTCATTTCTTCACCGTAGAGGAAGTTAAGCGCTATATTGACTATCTCGCTTACTATAAGATGAACCGCCTGCATCTACATCTGACCGATGATCAGGGCTGGCGTATTGAGATCAAGTCTTGGCCAAAACTGGCGACGTACGGCGGCAGCCTGGAAGTTGGAGGAACGCGCGGCGGCTATTACACGCAGGAACAGTATGCAGAAATCGTTTCCTACGCGGCAGACCGTTTCGTTACGGTTGTGCCAGAGATTGATATGCCGGGCCACGTAAATGCGGCTCTAGCCTCCTACGCGGAATTGAACTGCGATGGGGTGGCTCCTGATCTGTACACCGGCATCGAGGTCGGTTTTAGTTCGCTGTGTGTGGGCAAGGATATCACCTATACCTTTGTCGCCGACGTGATTCGGGAGGTGGCTGCGCTGACGCCGGGAGATTATCTTCACATTGGCGGCGACGAGGCGGGCGCTACGCGGGCAAAGGGATATCAATACTTTATTCGTCAGGCGCAGGCCATTGTCGCGGTCAATGGGAAAAAGGTTGTTGGTTGGGAGGAAATTGCGCAAACAACCCTGTTATCCGGCACGTTGGTTCAACATTGGCAGCCGGGCGAGGGGCATGTACGGGAGGCGGTTCGCCAGGGCGCGCAAATTATTCTATCGCCGGCAGATAGAGCCTATCTTGACATGAAGTACGATGCGAATACTCGTTTGGGCTTGGATTGGGCCGGTTATATTAACGTCCAGACGGCTTATTCCTGGGAACCGACGGCCTTCATCGATGGCATAGGGGAGGAACATATTGCCGGTGTGGAGGCTCCGCTTTGGACGGAAACAATAACGACCTTGGATGAGATTGAGTACATGGCCTTTCCTCGACTTCCTGGCTACGCGGAGATTGGCTGGTCGCCGGCGGAGGGAAGAGCATGGGGAGAATATCGTCGTCGTCTTGCCGGCCACGCGCCGCGCTGGATTTTGCAAGGCATAGATTTTTACCGTTCGTCGGAAATCCCTTGGCCGTAAAATTCGGGAAAGCCGGAGCCGCGAAAATCCCGGCCTGCTTTGGAACACCCAAAGCAGGCCGGAACGGATTCCGACGGCTTGCGAGCAGCCGTTACTTCAAGGTGTAGTTGATGGTAACGGTGACGATAATTTGAAATTCTCCGGTCAAGACCGGCACGCTGGAGGCCGCAGCTCGTTCTATACCATCGTCCCCGCCTTTCCCTGCCATGCCAGTATAGGGGGCACTGTCGTAGAAGCTGATGGACTGCACCTCACCAAGCGTGACGCCAGCGGCTTTCGCCAGTTCCTCGGCCTGTTTTCTGGCACTCTCTATAGCTAAAGCGCGAGCCTTGTTAATGGCCTCAGTCCGGTCTTCCACATCGAAGAAGATGCTATAGATGGAGTTGGCCCCGGCCTGAATCGCGGCGTCTAATAGGTCGCCTAAGACGTTTAAGTTGCGCACTTTAACCTGAACCGTGTTTTGCACTATGTAGGTTTGCTCAACGACATTCCCTTTGTCGTCATAGCGTTCGTTCAGCCAGACGCTGAAGTTGGTTGTGGTGATGTCTTTCTCTTCCACACCGAAGGATTTGATGGCATTGATGACGGCTTGCGTAGTGGCGTTATTGGCGCGGACGGCGCTGCCGACGCTCGGATCCTTCGTTTGAACGCCGATAGAGGCATAGGCGATATCGGGAGTTAGTGTAACCATGCCGGTGCCGTTGACGGTTAGAATGCGTTGTGGCGGTTCCGGATACACATTGGTCGTAACGCAGGCGGCCAGGAACAGGCTCAGCCCAACAATAGATACTAGGAAAATCAGTTTGTGACGCATAGGTACTCCATAGAGAAATTAAGGAATGTTTTCCTTACATGATGAACGTTGCCGAAAGAGGAAAAGTTCCCGACGTTTCTTCAATTAAACCTCGATACCTAACCATTGACGGATAAGGTAGCCGATGAGGAAGGAGATCGCGGCTACGCTCAGACTCAGGCCGGCCATCTCCAGAAAGCGTGCCCGGAAAGGCATGTCCTGCGCGACGGAGACATAGAAATTGAATGCAGCGATGATGAGGATGGCTGTGAACAGGGCAATACCCAGGTCAAGGTAATAATTCTGAATGAACAGATAAGGGAGCACCAACAGGGTAACGGTGATGAGATAGGCAATGCCGGTGTAAATCGCCGCGCGGACGGGGTGCTTTTCCGTCTTCTCGGATCGGGTGGAGAGATATTCGCTTGCTGCCATGGAGAGCGAGGCGGCGATGCCGGTAATGAGGCCGGAAAGGGCGATCAATTTCACGTTCTGCAAGGCGAGCGTCAGGCCTGCCAGCGCGCCCGTCAGTTCCACCAGGGCATCGTTGAGGCCCAAGACAACAGAGCCGGCATAGTGCAGTCGTTCTTCGTCCAGCATAGCAAGCAATCGCTCCTCGTGAGCGTCCTCTTCGGCTTCGAACTGCGCGGCTTCCGGAATAGCCGAGATCATCGAAGCATAGTTGCGCTGCGCGGCTCGTTCGCCGCGTTCCATGAGTTTGACGCCAAACGTGAAACCGAAGATGACACTGATTAAGTAGTACAGCCAAACGGATAACCAACGCGGAGCTACGTCCCGGCCGGTGTACTGTTTCCAAGTATGATAGTGCTGCAATTCGTCTTCGGCGATCTGGGCCAGAATCTTGGCGTTCTCGTCCGATTTCAGTCGCTTGGCCAGGCGTTTGTAGATGTGGTGCTCTGTGATTTCGGTTTGTTGATAGCGTAGCAGTTGGGCCCGGACGGATTCGGGAATAGCCGACATGATTCACCTCCGAAAGGAAAAGACGTCTCTATTCCGAATGATGGGACTTGGCATGTCCTTCGCCGCTTTGGGTGCTTTGTTTTTGCTGGTACTCTTTGGCTGCTTGAACCAGGCCAAGAAACAGCGGATGCGGTCGCGTAGGACGCGAAAGGAATTCGGGATGAAATTGGCTTCCTAGCATGTATGGGTGATCTTTCAACTCGACGATTTCTACAAGCTTCCCGTCTGGCGAAAGACCGGAGAAAATCATACCGCCGCGTGTTAGTCGTTCCCGGTAGGCGTTGTTTAATTCAAATCGGTGACGGTGACGTTCCTCGACCTGCGGCACGCCGTAGAGTTTGGCGGCCTTTGTACCCGTCTGCAAGACACATGGGTATAGGCCTAGGCGCATAGTGCCTCCCATATCCGTAATGGCGCGCTGCTCGAGCATTAAGTCGATGACGGGGTATGGGGTGGATCGGTCAAACTCGGTGGAATTGGCGTTCTCCAATCCCAAGACGTTGCGAGCAAATTCCACGACCATGAGTTGCATGCCTAGGCACAGACCAAGATAAGGGATTCGGTGCTCGCGAGCGTGGCGGATGGCTTGAATCTTGCCTTCGATGCCGCGTGAGCCAAAGCCGCCGGGTACCACAACTCCTGCGCAACCTCGTAGAACATCCCACCCTTTGCCTTTTTCCAAATCAGCAGAGTGAACCCATTCGATGTCAATTTGTACTCCCAACGCTAACCCGGCGTGTTTGAGCGCCTCTCGCACCGAAATGTACGCGTCGTGCAATTCTACATATTTGCCCACCAGAGCGATTTTTAAATGCGGTTTTTCTCGCCTCACCTCCGCAACTAGTTTTTTCCATTCTGACCAATCCGGTTCTTTGCGCGGTTTTAATCCCAGCCGGGCAAGCAGATAGTCTGCCACGCCAGCCTGTTCCAGAAGTAAAGGGACTTCGTAGAGCACCGGCGTAGTGACCATAGGCACAACGGCCTCTTTTTCCACGTCGCAGAAAAGAGCGATCTTATCGCGCAGGCTGTCGTCCAGGGGATAATCGGAGCGGGCGACGATCATGTCCGGTGTAATACCGATGGAACGTAACTCGGCTACAGAGTGCTGCGTTGGTTTGGTCTTGATTTCTCCTGTGGCGCCGATGTAGGGCAACCAGGTAACATGGATGAAGGCGCAATGTTCACGGCCGAGTTCATGACGCAACTGACGCAATGCCTCAAGAAATGGGAGCGATTCGATATCGCCTACTGTTCCGCCCACTTCGACGATGACAATCTCGGCGCCGGTCGTTTTGGCGACCAGGCCAATGCGACGTTTGATTTCGTTGGTGATGTGGGGAATGACCTGAATCGTTCCACCGAGATAGTCGCCGCGTCGCTCTTTGGCAATGACCTCGGCGTAGACCTGACCGGTCGTCACGTTGCAGACGCGGCTCAGCCGCTCGTCAATAAACCGTTCATAGTGTCCTAGATCCAGGTCGGTTTCGGCTCCGTCATCGAGGACGAAGACCTCGCCGTGTTGATAAGGACTCATGGTGCCCGGATCGACGTTGATATAGGGATCGAGTTTTTGCACGGCCACCTTGAAACCGCGTTCTTTCAAGGTGCGTCCCATGGCGGCCGCGGTTACGCCCTTCCCGACCGAGGAGACGACACCGCCGGTGAAGAAAAGATATTTCGCGCTCATGGTTATTCCCTTGCTTAGACAGGCGATAAAGAAGTTTGGGAGGGCCGTGGCCGGCAACCTCCCCAGCTAGTAGATCATGGAGCCGAGGGAATGTCTCATCCGAGTACTTTCAACAAATCTTCCGCCGCGCGCCGCATCTCGAGGAAGATGAGGCCTAGTTTGGCTTCCGGTCGCGCCAGGGCGGTGAGTACGGCTTCCTCGCCGACCGAAGTCAGCACGATGGCGCCTTCGTCGCCACGAATGTACACCTGTTCCAGGCCTCCGCGTCCAAGTTCGCTGGCAATTCGTTCCCCTAAGCTCAGCATGGCTGCCGACATGGCCGACACGCGGTCTTCCTCTACGTCGGACGGCAAGGCAGAGGCCATGATCAGCCCGTCCACCGAGACGATAGCGGATGCTTCGATATCCGGAGCGGCCGCCTGCATCGCTCTTAAACGATTGACCATTTGTTCATTGCGAGACTGGTTCACGCCGGCACCCTTGTCTTGCTTAGGATATTAAAGTTTACCACAAAAGGTTGGTTACTCGGGGCTGATTTGGTAATTTGGCGCTTCTTTGGTGATGATGACGTCGTGAGGATGACTCTCGATGAGACCGGCCTTGGTCATTCGTATCAGACGGGCTTTTGTACGGAGGTCTTCCAGCGTACGAGCGCCGGCATATCCCATCCCGGCCCGCAAACCGCCAACGAGTTGATAGACGTAATCGTGGAGCGGGCCGCGATAAGGAACACGGCCCTCGATACCCTCCGGGACAAGCTTGCCCGCGCTGCCTTGCGCGCTAGCATACCGGTCTCGGCCATATCCCTGCATCGCGCCCAGCGATCCCATACCGCGATATTCTTTGAAGCGCCTGCCTTCGAAGATGACCTCTTCGCCAGGCGCTTCTTCTAAGCCGGCCAGCAAGGAACCAAGCATGACGGTGTCTGCGCCGGCGACGATGGCTTTGACGATGTCGCCGCTGTACTTGATACCTCCGTCGGCGATGATCGGAATTCCAAGTCGACGCGCGACCCGGGAGCAATGGTAAATGGCGCTCAATTGTGGCATGCCTGCTCCGGCAACCACGCGTGTGGTGCATATGGATCCTGCGCCGACTCCCACCTTGACCGTTGCTGCTCCTGCCTCGACCAGCGCGATCACTCCTTCTGGCGTAACCACATTTCCGGCGATGATGGGCAATTTGGGGAACAATCGGCGCAATCGCTTGATCGTCTCCAGGACGTTTTTTGTGTGACCGTGCGCAGTGTCAATGGCCACGACATCTACGTCTGCCTCTACAAGCAAGCCGACGCGTTGCTCTGCTTCTACGCCAACGCCGACCGCTGCTCCTACCAACAGGCGACCATCCGCGTCGCGCGCGGCATTTGGATACTCAATCTCTTTTAGAATATCTTTGACGGTCAGCAAACCCTTGAGATGACCGCTCTCATCTACCAGCGGCAACTTTTCAATGCGATGCTTTTGAAGTAAGGCTTTAGCTTCTTCGCGCGAGATCCCTACCGGCGCCGTCACCAATGGCTGGGGAGTCATGAACTGGCTGACCGGCAAATGGTAGTCTTTTGGTTCCACGAAGCGTTTGTCGCGGTTGGTAAGAATACCGACCAGTTTCCCTTCTCCATCTACAATCGGGACGCCGCTGATGCGATAGGTGGACATGATCTCCTCGGCTTCTTGGAGCGTTGCGTCGGGTGGCAAGGTGATGGGGTCGCTGATCATGCCGGCCTGGGAACGTTTCACTTTGTCTACTTCGTTGGCCTGTTGCTGCGGCGACATATTGCGGTGAATAATTCCGATGCCGCCCTCGCGCGCTAAAGCAATCGCCAGCCGCGCTTCGGTGACAGTGTCCATTGCCGCCGAGACCAGAGGAATGTTCAACGTGATGTCTGCGGTGAGGCGGGTAGAAACGTCTGTTTCTGATGGTAGAACTTCGCTGTAACCGGGGAGAACGAGGACATCGTCAAAGGTGAGCGCTTCGTTTGCTTCGAATAGCTCGCGATTCACATCCATACCGCACTCCTTCCGAAGGGGACGAGAAAAAATTTCACCAATTTTACTGCAAAACGCGTCGGGGTGAAACATGCGCCAATGGTTGCGCTTGTACCATAAGCGGCGGGCGTGTTGCGATGCCCTATTGAGAGACGGCGCTTCGCGGCGTTTGAACTTTCCGGTTCGCGATGCTGTCACTGTGAAGCCGCTTTGGGGCATCGCATGAGACGATACTAGCCACCGTGGCGGAAAGGATACCGAATGTGCGCTTCTACGTCTTGTTGTCTTGTTCTACGATTGGCACACTCGGCCCACGAGCGCTTCTATCAGAAATCGCTTCGCTGTCTTGCGTGGGGCGGTTAAGGTGTTCTCTCCGAATCTCCCGCGTTAGGGACTCCTTGCGTGGCGAGAAAGGTGCGGATGGTTTCTTCGATGGCCTCGAGCGGTGTTGTATCCATACGAAACCAGTGGATAGTTGGATCGCCGGCTTTAAACCAATTGGCTTGACGGCGCACAAAAGCGCGCGTCAAACGGCGCATCTTGGTTTTTGCTTCTTCTATGCTGATTTGTCCCTGGAGCACGGCAAAGCACTCGCGATAACCTATGGCAGACATACTGGGCAAATTGGGCGAGTATCCTTGTGTAAGCAATTGTCGCGTCTCTTCAAGTAGGCCGTTGGCAAACATAGTCTCAATGCGGGCGTCAATGCGGGTATATAAGATGTGGCGGGGCCATGTCAATCCGATGGTAAGGAGGCGGTGCGGAGAGGTGGCCTGGCCACATTGAGTCGAAACGGGGCGGCCGGTGGAGAGGGTCACCTCCAGGGCGCGGATGACACGGCGGAGGTTACGGGGGTCAATGGATTTGGCAGCGCCTGGATCGAGCAGGGCGAGTTTTTCGTGTAGCCAATAAAGGCCATGTTCATAAGCCAACCGCTCCAACACAGAACGCAAACGCGGGTTTGGTGGAGTGGGAGGGAGCGTCCAGCCGTGAGTCACAGCCCTAATGTATTGGCCTGTGCCGCCGACCAGAAAAGGTATTCGGCCGCGCGCGTGAATATCGGCTATGGTCGCGACGGCTGCCCGCTGGAAGACTGCCAGGCTCCAGGTTTCATTAGGAGCGGCAACGTCGATCAGGTGATGTGGAACACGGGCGCGATCCTCAAGGCTTGGTTTTGCCGTGCCGATGTCCATGCCGCGATAGAAAAGACGTGAATCGGCAGAGATGATTTCTCCGTGCAATCGTTCGGCAAGGTGAATGGAAGTCTCTGTCTTTCCTGACGCGGTTGGGCCGACAATCACAATGAGAGGCAGCATGGAATCAACACGTTTCGTTTAGGATGTTCTCAAAGTGGATAAGGCGCGCAGATCGCTTGCCGAACCGCTGAATGGCTATGACGTCGAATTGCCAGGTTTCACCGTTTTCCGGGTGTTGGGCAAGGTAGGCCTCGGCGGCGGCTAGCAAGTGTGCTTGCTTGCGCGACGTCACCGCATCTTCGGGGCAACCAAATTTTAGTGAGGTGCGCGTCTTGACCTCGACGAATACAATTACCTCATCTTTGCGGGCGATGAGGTCAATTTCTCCGTGAGGGGTGTGAACGTTGCGCGCCAGAATATGGTAGCCGCGCCGTTGTAAGTATGCGGCTGCCATGTCCTCACCCAAACGGCCAAGCGTGCGTCGGTGTTCGTTCAAGGTTGCCATCTGGCCGCCCAGCCTTTCAGTCGTGAACGTAGGCTGCGTCGGCGCAAGGCGCGCGCGGCGATCAGACGTTCGTAGTGGGAGAGCACAAGTTGTGTTGTGCGTTCGATAGCATATTGTTCGGCGGCCTGGCGAGCAGCGTTCCCCATCTTGCGTCTTAAATCGGAGTCCAGGCACAGACGCGTCAGTTGTGCTGCCAGGGCCGCCTCGGAATGTTCTGCAAGTAAGCCGGTCCGTCCATGTTGTACTGTATCGCTCACACCTACCGATTGCAACCCGACGACCGGTAAGCCGGCAGCCATGGCCTCGATGACGGAGAGAGGATGAACCTCTGTGATAGAGGCAGTCGTGAAAATGTCACACATGGCCAGATAGCGCGGCAGAGTCGTATAGGGTTGCAATCCCAGGAAGTGGACTCGATTCATCAGAGCGTAATGCCGTACCATCTCTCGTAACGATTCTGCCTCCAGCCCGCCGCCGACGAGAAGCAGATGGGCCTTTTCTACAGCGCCGGCGATGCCGGCGAAAGCCCGTAACAGGAACGGTAGATTCTTCTCCGGAGCCAACCGCCCAATGTAGATTAACAGTACGTCATCGGTGGCGAACCCGAAATCGGCGCGCGGAAACGGCTCTGGCTGGCGGTAGGGCTTTAAGTCAACGCCGTTTGGAATGACCTCGATCGATGATTTTACCCCTAGTTTGCGCAGGATGCCTGCCATGCCCTGGGAAGGGGAAACAACCAGGTCAACAGCGGCGCAGAAGAAGGGAAGATAGGTCTGCAAAAGAGCTGTGCTCAACTCAGGTGGCACAAGGGGGAGGTATGTCTGGGCGTACAGGTCGTAACGGGTGTGGTTAGTGAAGACAATCGGAATGTGCAAGGGCCGACAATACCGCAGTGCTAATTGGCCGCTGAGGAAAGGATGATGGACATGGACAATATCCATGTTCTGCAATAGGGCTTTTGCCGGACGACTGTAGCGCACGTTGAAGTAAAGGCCGTGTTTGCTGATCGGAAGGCCTGGGGTCCGAATCACGCGCGGTTCGTCATCGACATGTTCCCCAAACGTGAAGACGTATACTTCGTGTCCGGCCTGCTCCAGGTAACGTTTGTTCAGGTCAATGTAATTGGTTACGCCGCTGATGTGCGGCTTGTAGATATCTGCCATCATGCCGATACGCATCGCGCACCTCGAATATGGTAAGAAAGATGACAGTTTCGAGTGGCCATCTAAGGTCGAATGACTCCCAGTTTTTTCCCGACGCGGGCGAATGCTTCCAGCCCTTCCTCTAAATCCTTGCGGCTGTGTGCGGCGGAGAGCATCACGCGGATTCTGGCCTTGCCTTGCGGCACCGTTGGATAACCAATAGCCATGGCGAAAACACCGGCTTCGAACAAGGCGCGGCTGAACTGCTGCGCTAGCGGCGCTTCTCCTAACATCACCGGGGTAATGGGCGTCTGTGTCCGACCGATATCGAATCCGAGTCGTTTTAATGCACCTTGAAAATAACGGGTGTTTTCCCAAAGACAGTCTACGAGTTCGGTGGAGGTTTCGAGAATATCGAGAGCAGCCAGACAGGCTGCGGCGTCGGGCACGGTTACGGCGGAGGAAAATAAAAAGGGGCGACCGCGTTGCCGTAACCATTCGACGATTGTGGCGTCGCCGGCCACCACGCCGCCGACCACACCAAATGCTTTGGAGAGAGTGCCGACTTCAATGTTTACTTTGCCGTGTAGGTTGAAATGATCCACAATGCCGCGCCCGCCGCGTCCGAGAACGCCTTCGCCGTGGGCGTCATCTACCATCAAAAGCAGATTGTATTTCTGAGCGATGGCGTAAATATCAGGCAGCGGCGCGATGTCGCCGTCCATACTAAACACGCCGTCGGTCACGATCAAGCCGCGACGGTAGTTCGGCAGGTTGTCGCGTACAAGCTGTTCCAGCGTGTTGACGTCACAGTGCTCATAGGTGATAATTTTCGCGCCGGAAAGCCGACAACCGTCAATAATTGAGGCGTGATTGAGACGGTCTGAGAAGATGACGTCTTCTTTGCCGACCAATGCGGGGATCGTTGCCAGATTCGCATTGAACCCGCTCTGGAAAGTGATCGCGGCCTCCACGCCCTTGAACTCGGCCAGTCGTTTCTCCAATAGGACATGCAGGGTCATGGTGCCGGCGATGGTGCGGACGGCGGCCGGCCCAACGCCCATCTCATCCAAAGCGCGTTTCGCCGCCTCTACTAATTTTGGATGATTGGCCAAGCCGAGGTAGTTGTTGGAGCAGAAATTGAGCACGCGCCGGCCGTCTATGGTCAGCCGGGCACCCTGCGGCGACTCGATGGTGCGGATATGCACGTAGAGTCCTTGCTGGCGCAGTGTGTCTAATTCCTGTTGTATCCACGCAGTTTTTGTTGGCATAGCAACCTCTATGCTGGACACAGTGCGGCAGAAAATCGCTGCTGGGAGTGTACGCCAAATCTGTGTATCTGTACAGTCGCGACCGATATTCAGCCAGATGATCGTTTCACTACGTCTCGAATCTTACCATAGGCTTGAACATCGTGTGCAAAGGTAGTGCGTGCAGCAAAGTTGTGGGCAGTCCTAGGAGTTGTCTTGCAGAACCACACACCGACGCGCGAGGCGGCGTTTAATTGGACATGCACGATAAAATTCAGTAAAATTCAAGAGATAGCGCTGGATGCGTTTCTTCGTATTTGTTGTTTCCCATAGGGGCGCCGGCGTACAATCTTTAGGAGGTCAAAGATGGACGTTGTGGTCACGTTATCTCGTTGGCAGTTTGCTATCACTACGATTTACCATTTCTTTTTTGTTCCTGCGACTCTGGGGCTGTCGATATTGATCGCGCTGTTCGAGAGCGTTTATGTACTGCGCGGCGATGTGACATATAGGGATATGGCGAAATTTTGGGGCAATATTCTCGTGATTAATTTTGCGGCCGGCGTGGTAACGGGCATTGTTCAGGAATTTCATTTTGGTATGAACTGGTCAGAGTATGTGCGCTTCGTAGGAGATATTTTTGGCGCGCCCTTGGCAATCGAGTCGTTGTTGGCGTTTTATCTAGAGTCTACCTTTCTGGGTTTGTGGATCTTTGGCTGGGACCGGGTCTCCAAAACCGTTCACCTTGCAGCAGCGTGGCTGGTGGCCTTGGCTTCGAACATCTCCGCGCTATGGATCTTGATCGCCAATTCGTTCATGCAGCATCCGGTTGGTTATGTCATAGAGAACGGGCGAGCGGTGATGGTGGATTTCTGGGCCTTGGTGCTGAATCCGAATCTTCCCTACCAGTTCTTCCATGTGTTCTTTGTTGGCATGGCAACAGCTGGTTTTTTGCTTTTAGGATTCAGCGCGTGGCACTTCCTGCGTCAAGGCGATCATTCGATGGACATATTTACTCGTTCGTTCCGCTGGGCAGCCGTATATGCGTTGATAGGATCGGTCATGCTCGGGTTGGTTGGTCACCTACATGGTCAGTTTCTTGGCCGTGTGCAACCAATGAAAGCAGGCGCTGTGGAGGCGCATTGGGGAACCGCTCAACCGGCCGATTTTGTGGTAATTGCTTCCATTGACGAGCGTGCACGCACGAATACGTTTGAAATCAAAGTTCCTGGTTTGCTGTCCTTTTTAATTCACAACAACTTTACTGGTATGGTGCGCGGGATCAACGATTTGCAATCGGAATTAGAGGCGAGATATTTTGAGCAGTATGGACCGGCAAATTACATTCCCCCGGTTACGCTTGTTTTCTGGGCCTTTCGCTTGATGGTTGGCATCGGTTTGTTGCTGGTACTGCTTTCCTTGTTGGCCGTAATGCGACCGCGCTTTCGATGGTTGCGTCGCCCTTGGCTCTTGCGCGTTTTGTTGCCTGCTATGGCGCTACCCTACTTGGCGGCTACTGCGGGCTGGATCGTCACAGAAGGCGCGCGGCAGCCTTGGATCGTCTATGGGTTACAGAAAGTGGAGGAGGCTATTTCGCCTAATCTGACGGCCGGCAGCGTATTGTTTTCTTTGATTTTTTTTACACTTCTACTTGGCGCCTTGACTGGAGTGGCCGGCTGGTTGATGTATCGTTTTGGCACCGGGCAGGCAAAGGCTAAAGAAGACGTTGCTGTTTATTAGGAGGTGTTATGACGCTGAATACCCTTTGGTTCTGCTTCGTGGCAGTCTTGTTTGCAGGCTTCTTTTTCTTGGAAGGCTTTGATTACGGTGTGGGTATCCTGTTGCCTCGCTTAGGCAGGGACGAGGAGGAGCGACGAGCCATTTTGCGGACAATCGGTCCTCATTGGGATGGCAACGAAGTTTGGTTGGTTACGGCGGGAGCCGCCTTGTTTGCAGCATTTCCGCGAGTCTATGCGGCGCTTTTCAGCGCTTTCTATGTGTTGGTTGTTCTTCTTCTGGCGGCACTGATTCTGCGCGGTGTCGGCCTGGAATATCGTAACAAAGTAGACAATTCGCGCTGGAAGTTGTTTTGGGACCGGGCTGTTTTCCTTGGTAGTCTTCTGCCGGCATTTTTATGGGGTATAATTGTCGGCAATTGGGCGCGCGGCTTGGCTATTGCGGAAGACGGTTACTACTATGGTGGGCTATGGTCACTCTTAAACTCCTATGCTCTGTTGAGCGGTTTGCTCTTCGTTATGCTCTTTGCGTTCCATGGAGCCATTTTCCTGACTCGAAAAGTGCCTTTAGATGTTGCCGCAAGGGCGGAAAAGCAGGCGATGTGGATTGGGAAGGGGCTCGCGTTGGGGATCGGGCTTTTCCTATATTGGTCATGGCGAGCGACCGACATGTTCTCTCGATCGGGGCTTCATGGTGTGATGCCGGCCGTCTTGATGGTAGCGATGTTTTTGCTCGCAAGCTTCTTCTTGTGGAAACGTAAGAGTGGCTGGGCTTTCATTTGCAGCTCGTTAACCATCGTGTCGCTGGTTGCCATCTTGTTTAGCGGTTTATATCCACGCTTATTGATATCTACCTTAAGCCCTGCTTACCATTTGACCGTTGAGAACGCGGCGTCTTCTGCATACACATTGCGCGTGATGACGAGCGTGACTTTAGTGTTTCTTCCCGTTGTACTTGCCTATCAGGGATGGACATACTGGATTTTCCGTAGGCGTGTGGAATAAACAGCAGAGTTCTTGGATAGACGATCCATGCCCGATAAAAAA